>Ga0116227_10002050_pt1 | contig 45923 bp, 30 predicted proteins | sample S1TSphgellanicum_FD_89693 | JGI IMG/M metagenome (GOLD analysis project Ga0116227, IMG submission 89693) | Host-associated microbial communities from peat moss isolated from Minnesota, USA - S1T2_Fb - Sphagnum magellanicum MG | ecosystem: Host-associated > Plants > Peat moss > Unclassified...
AAGCCAAGTGGTGAAAATCTTGACTGATTCATACCTCAATTCACACTACTATCTCCTGGCGCTTTCCCGGATGCATGAAATCAATAAAATTGTAAGTGTTGAAATCTAAGAAATTTTCAATCTCTCTCTTTTTTTTTGGGGTCATACTCGTGATCATCGTCTTATCTAGGTGTTGGGGGTTTTGTGCAGAATTCTTTCTTTGGCAAAGACTCTAAAACCCTAAACCCTAAAATTCTTTCTTTATAAGGTTAAGAACCTTTTATATCTCAAAAATATAAAAATATTGGGTTTGGGGGCTTTTTTCTTTGGGTTCAGGAAGGTGCAATCTTGGAATCTAGTGGTAGCCAAGCAAGCTTCATTCGCCAATGTTTCATCCTTACGCGCAGATCATATGTGAATATGTCCCGAGACATTGGTTACTATTGGCTACGCCTTGTAATCTATATTATGCTCACCATTTGTATTGGCACAATTTACTTCAAAGTTGGCCATGAATTCTCAGCAATTGCAGTGGGTGTTTCTTCCCTGCAAATATCTTTTACATAATCTTTTATATGCTAATCTGGTTGAAATCCTTGAAAGTGAATCTCAACTCTTATCCCTAAACCCTAAATCTAACAATAATTTTATTTATTATTAATTTTTGTGATTGAAAGTAGGTGCTGAATTGTAAAGTGCTCACTCTCATATGTTGAGAGTTTCCTATTAGAACATGGATTTTGTTGAAGCTCAGAATTTGCCTTTCTTGGGTTTTTTCAGGGACGAGCTGGGTGCATGTCATACGTTGCGGGTTTTCTGACATTCATGTCAATTGGTGGTTTTCCATCTTTTGTTGAGGATATGAAGGTACATGGTTTTGGGCCCATTGCAAAAACTCCAGAAAAAAATTGTTTGGCTTACTTCCAACACCAACCACACAAGATTTTAGCTGACAATAACAAGGGATGGTGGTTTTCAATTCTGCTTGTTTTGCAGGTGTTTAGTCGGGAGAGGTTGAATGGGCACTATGGAGTGGCGGCGTTTGTCATTGGGAATTCTCTCTCATCCCTTCCATTTTTGTTCCTGATATCTGTTGTATCAGGTTCAATTGTTTACTTCATGGTGCAATTGCATCCGGGTTGGGACCACTTTGTTTACTTTGTGCTCATGCTCTTTGCATGCGTCGCTTGTGTGGAGAGCCTTATGATGGCAGTTGCCAGTGTTGTTCCTAACTTTCTCATGGGCATCATCACTGGCGCTGGTATTCAGGTACAATTTGTTTTTTTTGTATTGGTGTTGTTGGTTATAGTTCTCTGCAATGAATGTCAATCAAAGAGATGGTGATAGTGTGAGTATTTTGTCCTAGAAAATGGCTGTGAAATTGATAACACAAGCTATTCGCAGTGTCATGGATCCATGAATGAAAATGGCAGTGAAATTGATAACACAAGCAATTAGCAGCGTCATGGATCAAATGCCAGTGAATTTGATAACCTGGTGCGATTATGTACATCATGGATCCATGGAGTAAAATTGCCATCGAATTTGATAACCCAAACGGATTGAGGAGGAGCTGCATCAAGTGGATCCATGAATGAAAACGCCTAACCCTAATAATCTTGCTTCTGTGGAGCAGGGTATTTTCTTACTGGTGGCTGGATTCTTCCGATTACCCAAAGATCTACCAAAGGCAGTTTGGCGCTACCCAATGTCTTACATAGGCTTCCATATGTACGCACTTCAGGTCTGGATTAATTCATCTTTTAACTCAAAAAAAAAAAATTGACTTTCATTTCGATTTTGATTTTAATTTTGAATTTATTTTTGGTTGCTAGATTATTATTATTATTATTATTATTATTATTATTCCTAACAATTATATAATTTTGCATTTGCTTATCAAATGCAAAAAGCAATGAGAAAGTTGTGAATCTGCGCATCATCAGCTCTTGTGTTCCCACCTACCCGCCTACATACCTACCTACCTACCTGCCTACATACCTACCTACCTACCTTTTGATGTTACTGACCCTTCGGAGTGGTTTGTAAAAACCTTACTAAAACCTTACAAATAGGCTTCTTTTGTTTTTGTCCAAAACGCTAGCCACCCGAAAGAAAGCGAGTTTTTTTTTTTTGTGGAATTTTTTCCAAACTTAAAAATTACAATTGGTGGGGTTTTGGGCTTATGTATGTGCAACAGGGGATGTACCAGAATGATTTTCTGGGAGTGACATTCGACAACTTTGTCCTCAATGGCGTACCGACGGGGCCTCCCATCATGGGCGAATATGTCGTAAAACAGGTGTATGAGATTGATACGAGACGAAGCCGGTGGGAAGATTTAGTGGTTGTATTGGGTATGGTTATTGGCTATAGACTCATCTTCTTCCTCACAATCAAGTTCACCGAAGATGTTGGCCCCATTCTTCGTGTTCTGCTCACCCGACTCCGACGCACTTGCTGCTACTCGCTGCTGCTGGTCACACGCAAGGCGGTTGTTGCGCACAATAATACCATCAGACCTGTTTCACTGGAGCCTTCACCAGTTCATGAAGCTGTCCCGCTCCGCTACTCAATGGGGAAGAACTTTGGCCACTAAAGGAAGGGTTTTAATTTAATTTAATTTAATTAAATTAAATTAATTTTTTTTGTTTTTTTGTTTTTTTTGGTTTTTAAAAAACATACATGCCCTGATTTCCTTCCCAGGTTTTGTAATAAATTTTGCAAATCCCGGGCACAATGCAAAAACCAATGGTACCCACATTCCTTCCTCCCTTTGTTTTCTGTACAAAAGGGGGAAAAAAAATTTAAAAAAATGGAAGCCAAAAAGTGTTCCCAAATAATAATATAACGAGTGTTTCCCTTGTCTTTCAGATGATTAGTACTTCAATAGTTTTACTTTGATAGTTTTTCTCTTAGCAAAATTGGGTTCTATTTTGCAAGTGTTTTGTTTGTTGTGTGGTTATTTTTGCAATGTTGGGTGGGTATTTGAGAATGAATTCTCAAATGCTTTATAAAATGAGACATGTGATTCTTTTGTTTTTGGACCAATTACAACTTTTTTGGGCCATAGGCTAAGAAACTTCGAAGTCCCCCTTTCAAAATATGTGTATTCAAAAGTGTGGAAAAATTAGGTTAAAAAAAAACCAACCAATCATGGCCTTTTTGGCCCCAAGGGTCTAACAAACTTTGTGCTCACCTTCAAAATAATAATAATAATAATAATTTTTTGGAGAAAATCATGATAAAAAGTTTGTAGACCAATTTGGGTTGGGATATGGTTGAACAAATGTTTAACTCACCTTTTTAAAAAATAATAAAAAAAAAAAAAACCTGAGTTTGGACCAACAAAATTTAACCAATAATGGTTTTTTTGACCTAATGGTCTAGAGGGCTTGTTGCCAAGCCCATCTATTTGATTATCTCAAATAGATGGGTTTTTTGACCTAATGGTCTAAAGGGCTTGTTGCCAAGCCCATCTATTTGATTATCTCAAATAGATGGGCTCCGCAACAAGCCTTTTAAATCATGAAACATTATCCATAGTATATTTAATATTGATTTTTCATCCATTTATATTTTCTTAATCCCTTGATCCTTCAACCTTATGCAAAGTGAATTTGAACCTTTAAAATGATTTTTCCTCAAATAATTTATTTTCTATTTTGGATGATCATGGGCTTTCAAGCTCTAGTGTAAAAAGGTTTAAGGTTTAAACCCTAAGAGGTCTCACCTTCAAAATATGAAGGTACCTAGGTGGGTGCTGGGTCACCCTAGTCGAGTATATGGACATTTCTAAGGTACCTATGTGGATGTTGGTTCACCCTAGCCGGGTGTAAGGACCTTTCTAAGGTACCAATGCGGGTGCTGGTTCACCCTAGCCGAGTGAGTATATGGACCCTTCTCTCCGGCATTTATTAAAAATCAAAGACTTAATTCTGACCCTTGACCGGGGTTTTCAAATACTCATAGAAATAATTGGACAAGGATTTTAAAATTTTTTTCCCCCCCAAAATAACTGGGTCAAAGAACCAGGTCAAAGAACCGGCCCTATACTGACGGTTCTTTGAACAGATTCAAAACCCTAAGGACTGGAAGTGCTTTGTATTGTGATTGAAATAAATAAATAAAGATCTGGAACTGCCGGTTCTATAATTCCTAAAATTAAAATAACCGGGATCCAACGGTTATTAACAAAAGTGAAGACCTGCACAACACAGGGTATAATAAGAGGCCTTTATTATTTTATGTTTTAATTGGGGAATAATTACAACATGAATAAATAGCCCTTTATTATTGTGTGTTTATACATATAGGGGAATAATTATAAGAATAATAATTAAAAAAAGGCCTTATTATTTATTGCATGTTTTTACAGGGAAAAATAATGACAATTATTCTAGGCACTATTTTGTTTGTTACAAGAATAATTAATAATTATATTGATCATAACTTTAAAAAAAGGGAAAATACAAATTGGGCATTAATTGGCTACTAATTCTCATCCGAAGTAGTTGCTTGGGGGAGGGGGGGGGGGCCCTTAGAATTGGATGATTTTCAGCTCTTCATCAATGAAAGCGTCAAGAGAATGATCCATCCGCGAAGGCTTTGTAATCTACGAAGGCACTTGCGCCGTATTTGTCATCTACGAATGAAGCCATAAAAATCATCCATCCTGCAAAAGGCATGTGCACTTTTCGTACCCTGGGATGAAGCCAGAGGATTCTCCATCCACGAAGGCACTTGTGAGGAGTTCGTAATCTGGAACGAAGCCAGAGGAACAGCATACATCCACGAAGGCACTTGTGAGGAGTTCGTAATCTGGAACGAAGCCAGAGGAACAGCATACATCCACGAAGGTGGTTCCGCGGTGATTGTTATCTTAGATGAAGATATAGAATCATTCATCCGCGAAGACGATCTTGCGCAATTTGTAATAGAGCCAGAGAATAGTCCATAATGCCCGAAGGCACATTTTTGCGGGATTTATAATCTAGGATGAAGCCGTAGAAATCATCCATCAAGTAGATACTTGTGCGGGTTTCGTAATCTTGGATGAAGCCAGAAAATCTATCCAAATCCACAAAGAGGCAAATTGTGTGGTGTCTGTAATCTGAGATGAAGCCAGAAAATCAATTCATCCATCCACAATGGAAATTGTGCCTGTAGTTTAGGAAAAAACCAGAGAAGCATCCATCCATGAAGGCAGTTGTGCGGGATTTGTAATTTAGGACGAAGCTAGAGAATCATTCGTCCGTGAAGACACTTGTACGGGTTCAGTAATTGAGGACGAAGTCCGAGAGTCATCCATCCATGAAGGCACTTGTGTGGGATCTGTAATTTAGGATGAAGGTACAGAATCACTCATCCGTGTAGGCCCTGGTGCAGTGTATGTAATCTCGTACTTAGTTTGCTTCTTGTCTCCATTGCTGCTCATTTCTTCGAAAGCGAGCTCACTCATCCGTGCGAGCGAGCGAGCGAGGAAGCTCGCGTTGCGTGTAGGGTTTGCACAAGAGTTGTTGCGGCTGTGCCTGTGTTGTTGTGGAATCGGTGGAGGATTTTGGAAAGGGATTGGCGTCTGCATCGGGTGAAGGAATGTGGTGGCTGTTCGCGTGAAAAGAAGGAGCTTCATCGGTGCTGGATTGCTTCTCTTAAGGTAAGAAAACTGATGGTGGAAGGGTTGTGGGAGAGAGGTGGGGGTGGCGGGGGAGAGAGAGAGATGGTGGTAGTGGTAGTTGTGGTGGCGGCGACATGTGTTTTTGGTGCTGCTATACTTGATTTTGTTGCCTTTTTGTTTTCGAGATGAGATGAGATGAGATGGTATGGGATGAGGGAAGTTTTCTTGTTTTCTTGTTTTTTTCCTCCTTTTTCTGGTTTTTGGGGGTGATTTTGAGGATAGATTGTGTGTGGGGGAGCAAGAAGCGGAGACTTGGGATGTGGAGGGCATGATGCTGCCGTGTTTGACGTCGAGATAAGGAGGGTAGCAAGTGGTGGAGGAGTTTCAGAGTGGGTTCTATTCGAGAATGATAGTGGGGTAGGGTTTGACTGACGGTGAAAAGACTTTGCAGGGTATCCAAAGAGGGAGAGGAGTCAGGGTGAAAAGTCAGGACCAAGAAGAAGAAGAAGAAGAAGACGAAGAAGGAAAATCTTGTGTGGCAGACGGGAAACGGGTGTGGCTAGAAGAGGGAGTTGTGCTGTTTGGAAACAGGGACGGCTTAGAGGTTCAAGTGATTGTTGTGTACGAGTCTTTCAAGTCAAACATGGGTGGAGGAAATGCACAGAAGTCGAAAACTGCAAGAGAAAGAAATGCAGAGAAGGCAAAGCAGGCTGCAAAAGGCAGCCAGCTTGACACGAATAAAAAAGCCATGACCATACAGTGTAAGACATGCATGCAGACCTTCATGTGCACCACCAGTGAGGTCAAGTGCAGAGAGCATGCAGAAGCTAAGCATCCCAAGGTCGATGTAGGAGTATGCTTCCCTCATCTTCTGAAGTAGAAGACACCAGGCGGGCAGTTGCCGTATATGTTTGTCTGTGTGTGTGTGTGTGTTGTGTCCAGGGTGTTCCAGACAAGAAGGGGTTCTCAAATGGACACTAAGAACCTTCCTGTCTTTGTTCTCTGTTTGTGGTGAGCCATGTATAACAATGTAATAACCAGCATTTTGCAGTAATTTGTTTGTCCATGTGTGGATTACTTTCAGTTTGTTTCATTAGCTTTATGTGTCAGAAGACCTTGTCGGCCTCTAAAGGAACAAAAGGGTCCAAAATAGGTCAAGAAGCTTACCATGCTCACATCTTTTGCAACTAGATATTGGATTAAGAAGTGGCTTTGAGACAATACTTGAAACCACCCAAAGGCAATCTATCTATCTACTGATCTATATATGTATCCTACTGGATACATATAAATATATTATTACCAGACATGAAGTCTATGGTTGGATTCAATATTATTCATATGGAAAGAATTTGCTGGTTTGCTTTTTAACTCAGTCATAGATTGTAGCAAATGAGAATTACTATGCCTTATAGACTTAGTAGTGTTGGTGGGTAGGTGGATCGATCTCTATGGAAAATAGGGAACTCTAGAACTAGCGTATGAAGTCTGATGCCAACTTTTAATTATAGGAATGCACATTTCTCCTGCTTATTTGTTCCTCTTCTTATGTTGTTATTTCTTGCATTTTTACTCCATGCCTGTTTTTTCATCTTTTATTGAGTTAGATAGCATGATGAGCACTTCTTCCTGTTTTGGAAAGTCATGTGACAGAAACTTTGTAAATTGGACCATCTATAATATGGACTATTCACCTCTACTTATTGGCAGGAGCTGATGATGCCTCTACAAAATATTTTTCTTCATGTCTTGCATTTGCAATAATATTTTTGTTTGGTGGATGAAACTCCTCTTTTAGTAGATATTAAACATACATTCCTGGATTTTGGTGCATGCATTTCCTTCCTGTAAAGAGAGAGATTTTGAGAATGGAGCTTTCATGTTATGTCTAGTCAAAGCTTTTTCTTTTGTTTGAGGAACATGGTACCTGCTCTTTCCTATCCCCAGTAGGATAACAGGCTTTTACATGGTACTTCTCTCTTCACAGGTCAGGTTCTTTGCATTTTCTATGGTCTCATGTGCACACTTCTGTTTCAAAGCGAAGCTTGAAAACAAAGCTCAAAGAAGGTTATGCCTGTCCTCAGTGATTAGAGCTGAAGCCAACCTAAAGAGATGACAATGAGTCCATGTCCTCCACAATAGCATGAAAGATAGCTTTCCATATCTGCCATGGGTGCTCTATGTTTTGCACCTCAGACATGCTTCAGTAGTACCCATTAAAAACAACTATTACTGTAGGAAAGAGTATTTCTTTGTTCTGGATAATATCCTTTGCAACCATGACCTATGCAAGAGAAAAAAAAATCTGGGAAAAGACTCGAAGATTGGATCATCATACATATAGCTTAACCAATCTATCCCAAGAAATGAGCTGATTATTTCGTATGCCATCCAGGAAAACACACCAACCAGGTTCACCGAAAACCCATCTGCAAGAGAGAACCAATTGATGCAACCTGATAAAGACAAACACAAAGATACATGTGTTCACAAGGTTTTTCAGCATGTATTCAGAACTTTACACTGGAGATCACTGTAGCCAGAAAGGAGAAACAACCAGAAACTGAGATAAGATGGGAAAGAGGGAAAAAACAGCCAGCTTAACACAATAGAGAAGGAAGATGAACACAAGAAATCTGCAGAGAGCAGTTAAGCAATTACCAGATACAATACAGTGCAACAGTGTGCGACTACATAAAGGTTAGAGGGGGAGATAGTGACGGACAAATAGCCTCCACAGAAACAAGACAAATGGCCAAATGCTTGCTGAGAGAGCGAAGAAAGTGCAAATTTGGGAACAAATTAGAGGTTACTGTGATTTTCTTGACTTGTTGGCTTTTGTAGCTTCAGTCTTAGAGATGAGTAATTTTGTCCGGAACTTTGCATCATCCTTGATGAAGCTCCACCAGAGATAAGTAATGGGGACTGTTGTGGCATGCCATATTGCATGAGCATCAAGAATTCCCCACAAGGGAGGGAAATCATAAATCTCCAGGAGCATAGCCAGAGATGCACCAAAGACTACTGTGAGAAGCTTAAAACGAGCTGGGTGACAGGAACGACAGGCCCACACTGCCCACAGGAGCATCTGAGTTACACCTATCACGACACATACCTGCATATTCCAGCCTGTTGCACACATGCCAGAACCCTCTGCAGTTTCAGTTCCATTTTGTCATATATTCCGTATCCAAACTCAGATAACAGAAAGGAAAGTAAGCAAATTTAGATGGGAAACTCAAGCTCAACCTCCAGTGAACCACATCACAAGTTGAACACAACATACCATAATCAAACTTGTAGAGGTTCAAGTACAAAATATGAGTGGAGATAAATGCAGTGATAGGAGCTGACACCATGACTCGTGCTGCCTCTGCCCGCATACCACCTGTTCTGATGACAGCTAGAATCAAAGAGTAGCCCAACAATGCAACTGCTGAAGAATAGTCCAGCATCTCAGTAAAACGCACATCCCTGCAGACAAAACAGTAGCAAATGGAATGCCCTTAAATCACCCAAGCAAAACCAGTGAAGAAGTAATACATGGAAAATCTACACATCTTAACTGAGGATGTTTTAACAGAACATCTGTTCAAAGTCTGAATGATGCCCCTGCTGCCCATATTGCTAGTCCAACAAAGGAACATATTTTGAAGGTGAACTGTTGTGTCAGTTTTGGCCAATGCAAAACAACCATGAAATGAATGAGTGCTGAAAGTTTCGAGTCTTCCTGGAGTTTCTGTCAGTTCTGATGAGCAGGTTGGAAGTTCAACCACATGTGGTCTAGAATCAAATGAAAATGAGGAAGTAACATGTACTAACCGTGAGTGGAATACTGTGCTCCAGATCCAGGAATTCATTGACAGCAGGCCATAAACAGCCCAAAGGCTTACATATTCATAATGAGGGCTACCATGGGCAGATAATGGAAGCTTGTAATATACCAGCACCAAAAATGAAGAGAATCCTTGAAAATGGACAAGCAAGTTCAACACAGAAAATGCCACTGATGCTGGTTCCTGCACAACTCAACCAATACGAACATGAGAATTCAGATGAACTTGACTGTCTCTGTTAGCAGACTCCAGCTATGAACTGTTCCAATCTTGATTGCTAAACCTACATGAAACTTATCGTGGGAGGGTAACGAACAGATGATAAATGTGATGCCTCAAGCTATTCCACTGCCACACATCTACCACAAATCAGTGAGACGTGGAGTGAAGATCATGGATTTGTAGGCACAAAGGCTATCACACAAAGATAGGGAACCCTATATGTAGAGATGCAGTGGAGATTGTGTTGTGGCTATAACTTTTCAAACTCAGGAACCAGTTGAACACTGAAATGGACAAGATAGCCTAGTCTGAGTACTCCTCTGGATGGAAGCCATCTGCATACTCTTATTGACTAGGACATAGAGCACAAAACAAATGGACAAACCTGAAGACTGAAGAAACGGACAAAAGGCCATTTCCCATGATATTTGAGTGGAAGCTGTCCATTGGATTCTCGCTTTGCCTCCTCCCGAACCATACACTGATACCTGCATTCACTGGTGCAGTCCCATTTCTTCCACCGCAGATAGAGAGGTTCCTTCAAGAACAATTCATAGGCAGAATCAAGAGACTTAGTCAATGACGGGTCACCCTCTGGATCAATGCCGACAGGAAACTTGCAGCTGTTGAAGCAGCTATCGTCTACACACCCACTCTTCTCGCAGCTTTCCACACAGGACCTGTGCAAAATATCTCCATCATTAAAATTGCCCATTGTGTAAGAATCTAGTTCCAGATCTGGTGACTCTGTTTCGGAATCATATTGACCATATCTTTACAAAGAGGAGTACCATTCAACAAATCCTTCTTGGTCAATAGAATGCCATTGACAATCTGAAAATGAAAGTTTACTATCGACCAATTGATATCCCCTAAGAAGGATTAGAGCTAAAGAATGAAGTTTACCAACCAGGCATGACCAAGTTGCATCTCCTCATGCTTTTCAATTTTGGGAGACAACTCCCTCAAAGGTGGACACTTTCCAATTGCTGCTGTAGTTAGGGCAATTGGACAATTCTTTCCATGGAGGAGCCAGAAGCTCCTGGGTTCTAACACCTTGGTTGGGCAACACTGCAGGGGTCTAGCATCACCTAATAGTGATTCTTGAACCCACACCAACATACAAAGGTGGCCATGAATCCTAGCCACCGGACTTCATGGCAATGGAATTAATCCTTTGGCTTGACGAAAAAGATGATTAAAATTTGGATAGCAAGAACACTGATTTGCTTTAATACTCAGTGCACAAGCAAACAATAGCTAAGACCGAAAAGTATTGTATCTGTGTGTGAGGCTCTTTTTTTTCGCTTTTTAAGGGTCTGTCCTTGTAAGAGTCTGGCCTCTCTCTTTTCTTTTTTCTTGATTTCATGTGATATGTTGTCTGGTACTGACAACTATAACTGAATGCTTCTGGATCCTTACAATGTTCACCCCCTTGCAAGCATCCTATTGACCCTCGAGAGTCTGAAGACAGAACTGGCATCAGAATGCAGTCTAGTCCAATGTTTTGTGAGAACGATGACTGTTATTTCTAAGAGACAATACAGGAAGAAAGAAAGAACATTTCCAGAGTGAAAAGAGGCGGATTGAAACCCTACTTATAAGGAGGTTGATCATCTCCAGCACTCGCATGGCAGAGGGAAAGAAGGGATAGAAAGACCAGCTGCAGCAACAATAACAGTAGGCATCGCCCCCGAACCTTCATCTTCCCCTCCTTAACCTCCTCCTATTTGAGTCCTCTCCTCCTCCTGCTGCTGCAAATGACTCACTGCAAAGATATCATGAGAAAACAAAGAAACCAATTAAAACCCTAACAACACTACGTGTGGCTTGTCATGATGATCACTGAAGAATGTAGTCATACACAACAACAACAGAAACACACACACACAGGGAAGGAAAAGAACACACAAAAGAAAACGGACACAGAGACAAAGCTTCAAAAGCACAGCAGAAGAAAAAAGGGAAAAGCTTCAAAAATCACCAAAACTCTAAGAACCACTCTGAGAGGAGATTAAAAAACAAACAAAATAAACAAGCTCTAAACACTCTTTGGCACCACCAGAAAATTCAAGAAGCTAAATTAAATTTAAAAAAAAAAAAAACAAATAAGATTTATAAACACAAGCCATTTGATGCTCCTTGAACCCTAATCCGCCGTTTTGAGTTTTGTTCCGCCAAGCAAATAACCCCTTTGAAAACCTAACAAGAAGTGCAAAATTAGATAAATCTCAAAAAAGAAACAACTACGACGAAACCAGCAAAACAGAAACCAATTTGATTTTCTGGGGGTTTTTTTTTTTCCCAGGGGCTAAATCTCCAATTCTCACACATAACGAACGAAAGAGAGAGAGAGAGAGAGAGAGAGAGAGAGAGACACCTGACACCTGAATCTCTCAACTGCAACAAAAACTCTCTCTCTCCCCTCCTCTTACAAACGACGCTGCTGCTGCTTCCAAATTCTCTGAAACAAATTCCCAAAAAACCCTAAAAATCCCGACACTGAACAAATCATTCTTCTTTTTCTTCAATCTTTCCAACCCATGATTTCTTTCTTGCAGTCAATAATCCTATTAATAAATGCAAACCAATTACACTAGTAGTTTATGTTCGTTTTGAAGGGGGGATTTTTCTTTTTCCTCTTCTTTTCGTCTTTAGGGGGGTTTTTTTTTTTTTTTTTTTTTTTTTTTTTTTTTTGGGTTTTTTTTTTTTTTTGTTTTTTTTTTTTTTTTTTTTTTTTTTTTTTTTTTTTTTTTTTTTTTTTTTTTTTTTTGGGTGGGACTTATTGATTCTCAAGGAGTTTAGTTAATTTCTCTCATTATTTATTAGTTATGAGAACCCCCAAAGTTTTTTCCTCCCTTTCTGTTGGGCATTTTTTAATAGGCCCCATTGCAAGGAAAATTAATCAAGCTTTAAATACTCCCAAAATAGACATGCTTCAAAGGAGTCTTCTCCTTTTGCTTGTGTAGTTTCAAGAGTAGAACTTTGGGGCAAAGCATATGGGACAAAGTGTGTTGCTATTGGGAACATGTTGGGGAACACATTGAAAACTTGGTGAACAGATTGAGAACATGATGAGAACAAAATGAAAACTTGATGAGTACAGATTGGGAACAACAAAAAAATCCAACAACAAATAAAATTGGGCCCTTTTGAGTGTAGGTTACTTCATCTCATTGGTTGCCAAGAATTTTTATTCTTCAATTTATCCAGAGTTTTAGCTTTAAGTGGGGCCATATATGTTTGTCTGTAATTCAAAAAACTTGGGGTTTTGCATTGCTATGCATTATGAGTGGTGACTACTATTACAATATTAAAAATGCAACTTGGAAAATGCATACAAGTTTTACTTTGTGTCCTTATATTAGAATTGAAATATATAAGATGTATGGATGTAAATGGTTAGGGGAAAAAATAGAGATAGTTTTTATGAAAAGACATTCAATGCTTATAATGTAATTGTTCAAAATTGGACCATAATGTAAGAAAATTTAAACAACATTTAAATTGCACAACGTCAAAAACGTCATTTTATGATAAGTTTTATATGATTACAAGTGGATAAGCGACTAAAAATAGTATAAATGATTGTTTCAAATCAACTACAAATGGCGTAAGTGACTAGTATAATTGATAAAAACTAGTCATAGAATGATATTTCTAGTGTAGTGTTGTTCCGTTTAGTCTTATGCAATTGTTGTGACGATTTCAAAGCTTTGGGCGATTCAATAGTAATTAAAACTTTTGACGCATCATTGTAAAGGAAATTTGGAGAGTGACATTACTCGCTTACAATATTAAAAATGCATATGAATTTTACTTTGCTCTTATATTAAAATTGAAATATATAAATGCATGGATTTAACTGTTTACACAAATCTTTCATTTCTTGAGGATAAAAATGAAACATATCATTTTGTTAAAGCGTTTGAAAAGAATGATTACAGAATGAACATTAAATTAAAGTGATGAGAGTAATACATATTAATTATAACATCTTCGACAAGGTATATATTGAAATATATTGCAAATGATTAGATGTATGGATTTAATTGCTCACACAAGTCTTCCAACATGATTTCAAAATAAAACTTGACACATTATTGGGACTAAATCAAAATGCAAATGAATTTTTTTTCAACTTTTCATTAGCAACATCTAGATATGTTATAAAATATCCAATGCATAAAAGGTTGTTATTCAATTTTGAAACACAATGTAAGAACATTTAAACAAATTTTAAATTGTTTCATTAAAGCCTTATGCAATTGTTGTGACAATTTCAAATATCCAAGCTTACATTTTAAAATTGTGCAATGTAGATTGGGGCAATCCATCAATAATTTAATAATTCAACACTTATTATAAAATTTGATCCATTTACTTTACCATTATTCTTACCTCTTTTTCTTATTTTCAAAATCAAGATTTTTAAAAGTTAAGATTTATTTAACTACTCCATAAATCTAGAGTTTTTTCTCCACCATGAAGTTTTAATGTTTCACTTTTAGGCAACACATCTATTTCACAAACCGTGGATATTTGTGTATATATATTCTAAGGTACTACATAATATTGTAACCCTATTGTTTTTTTTTAAAAAAAAATCCCAAAATGGAACAATTTTTTTTTTTTTTCAACCCATCATTTCTTCTTGTAGTCAATAACCTTAAATGTAACAAATTGCACTAAAAATTATTCATAATGTTAGTCTTTATGGGGGGTTTTTTTTTGGGTTGATTAATTTTCAATGAGTTTAGATGTTTCATTTTTTAATAGTGAAACAAAGGTCATTATTCAATAGTTGACCCTACATAAAAGCCTTCACAAGATGTTGGAATTTGAGTTCTTGTGTACGATCATCATGAAGAAAAAAATTCCGCAAAGATTGCAAAACTTTAATTGCTCTTGTGATCACCTTATGTCATCAATCCTACATAATGTTGTCATTTGAATTGCCATTTCTTTTTGTTGAGGTACATCATATTTTGTTAGCTTTGTGTGTTTTTATTGATTATTTGCACTTGTGATGAGTTGTAACAAACCCTAAACCTTGAATCAAACCTTCTTTTTTTTGTTGTGTGTAACATGGCTTTGTCTAAACATCTTGTTAAACCCCCTAGTGATGTGAAATATAAATATTTTTTTCCTAATCAAATGTTAGCTTCAAAAGAAATCTTTGTTGTTTGAAACCTTAATCTAAGATCAACATCTATTAACATTCATGTTTTTTAATGTTTGATTTGATGCAAGATTCAAAGATTAGTGGCATTGTTTCCTTTCTAACACAAAATCTACATTTGATTCCTTGAAAAGAATTCCAAAAATAAAGAAGATATAAAAACAAAGCCAACATGCCTTTCATAGAAAATTCCAATATGTGTGCGTTGCATGCTTCACTTTGACTAAAAGTGTTGTTAGAAAAGATGGTTTGATTTTGAAGTGAGGTGCATGATTTGTTTTGCAATCAAGAAGAAAAACAAGATCTTTATTGCCAAATTAGATTTTCTTTCTAAATATGTTGCTAAAGAAAATTAAATTGGCTATGAAAAAGGTGGCTAAAAAGCCATTTCATTATGTGAAGGATAATTAACAACACATGAATGACATTACATATACTTTGACTTATAAGGATAATGTGGTGCAACAACTAAACATAGTGTATGTCAAGGACAATAACACAAAATTGGTGCAATTTATAACCATCTTTCACCTTTTTAATGAAAGTAGGCCCACGACTAATTATGGGGGTATGAATATCTACTTAAGTAGTTGAAAGTACGTAATTTCACTTCCAAATATTGGTTTGATTCAAGTGGTTGGTTGATGGTTGAGTATATGCATAATGAAGTGTTGAACAACACTTAAAAATTTGTGAAGGCAACAAATTTACATTACGATTTTTTGTGATAAAATGACATTCATCAATAACCATACTTGCACTTTTGTTAATGCATATGTGGTTTAAAAGTGATGTTGAATTCCTACTATGTTGTCCCTAGAGCAAGTTCAAGTAGGATCTAGGTGTGATAGTTTCATCCAATTGATTTTTGAAGTTAAATGATCATCAATGGTAGTTTAGCACAAAAAAACATTAGTAAGGTGTTTGGTGAGTTTTGGGGTTAATGGAAGTGAGTGTTTTCTACAAGATATGAACTAAGGTCAATATGTAACTATAGGAAAAATATGCCCCATTTATGATTGGGTGTCCATTGCATGACACATTGCACTAACTTGATGATTTAGACATTGAATAAGCTCCCAATGACGTCAAGATTGGAAGCCTTGTTCCAATCACTATACACTTGTTTTTACAAAAGTTCAAAGAGGCATATTGAATTTCAAAAGCTTGTAAAGTTGTTGTAAACTAAAGGCAACAAAACTTTTTAAAACATCAAGAACCACTAGATAAGCATGTTAAGCTTAACAAAAAGGATTATGGAAAAGTATATGACTTCTTTCATGGCAATTGATTGTCAAAGTGACCAAAAATTGTTGCCAACCTTGAGTTTATATGTGATGTGGAAGTTCTTTTGGCTTTTTATAAATAATTATTTAATTCCTTTGGTTGAAATGATGCATTCATTCAGTGCCATTCTTATGTTGGTAATAAGACGCATTCATTAGATCTTATTACCAACGTAAAAAAAAAAGGGAGATGTGGGGTTGTTAAGAATCTTGGATGCATACAATTTTGATTTGTAGGTATCATTGTTCAAACTCACTATGCCAAATATTTGTGTGAAGGCCATGGAAGAACCGCATGATGTTGTTACTACGTTATGGTAAAATCTTTTGGGTTTAGCCTTGCTTATTCATATGATTTTTGAATATTTCACCCTAATAGAACTAATGACAATTTAAGTGATTACTAGCATTGAAGATGAGTAATGTTTCAATACTTTAGCCTTCATGAAGTCTAAGTTATGCAATATATTCATAGACCATTTAGATTTTGTAGTGCGCATGTTTGCACAAAAGTTTCACACTAGCTTGGTGTCATTTGCTTACCATTCAACAATTCAACACATGGAAGATTGACAAAGTGTGATATGATTGCAATGCAAGTTGATGTTGAAACTTGAAATTTTGGAACTATTCAATGTTCATTTGTAAAATTTGCCTCTATCAACTTCTTTTTATTTTTTTTATGCATGTTTGTTCTTTGACACCTTAATTTTGGTTGTTGTTTTCCACATGAATTTTTTTTCATATTGTCACCTAGCCCAGATATATGCTTTGCAAGTTCCAACTTTCAAGAGCAAGGAAGTTTGAATGCCACAACAAAACAAATCAAGTTTCAAAAACTATTAGTTTCATTTTTGGTTGGTGTATTTAATGCTTGTAGGTTGTGTGCAATATGTATATTTTGGGTGGGGTGGTGTTGTGGGTGTAAATCAATATTGTTGCAACAAGAAAGTCCTCAAGGTAAGGTTCAATTCCCCCATAATAGAATGTGTTTTTGTGTGTGTATTTGTGGCCATCATTTATGTGGGTCAATTTATATTTTCTTGGCTCTAATGTGTGTGTGTGTGTGTGTTGTGTAGCTTTGGTATGTCAATGCCAAAAGTTTCCCATAATTTTTCCAAGTAGGCAATTGTTTGATTCAACAAAAGAGATGGTCACCTCTAGACATGACATGAAAGGACAAATCCACAATTGTAAGTAGTTTTAACCCATGTAAAAAATCCATTCACACAAACAACTCTATAAAAAAAAATTCCACATTTGCTATATTATTCCTACACATGTGGCCATTCAAGCAACTTGGAAAAGTTGAGGAAACATTGCTTGGGTTTTCCCAAATTTTGTGATGTAACTAAAGTGGTGATCATCCATTTGATGATTTACCAAAATTTGCTAATAAAATAATATGAAAAAATATATTTCAATACCTTTCTATATTTTTCACTACTGATAGGAACTTAATATTATTGAATCTAGATTTTTTTTAAAAAATTCTTTAGAAATTTGGTGAACCAAATAAAACTTGGGCATGGTTTAAAAATTGGATTAATTTTTTTTTAACACTATTGTTTTGGGGGAAAATAGTCTAGGATCGAAGGTTTATTGACAACTAACCTTTAGTTTTAAACCAAGAACCAAGTACAATTTCTATAACCAATTATGATTTTATGAAACAATTCAAGAACCAAACCAAAATTGGACTTGGGGTTTCAATTTTTTTGAAATCATTTTGGACAAACCTTATGGGATAAATTGTGATGGTGTTGGTTGCATGTTACATTAGCAAACAAAATGATGAAAGATGTTGTGTTATTCCTTTTTGTTTAGTCCCAAGATATAATTGAACTTATTTTGTAATTCTCACTCAATGAACTACCAATAATTCAATACAATAACATCTAGGTGGTTATCAACTCATAGTTCCACCTTGAATGAATTGATAGTTTGGTTCACTTCCCCAAATGAACAAATCAACACCCCATGCCCCAAAGCCCAAAGGAAAACAAATGGGTCTCTTTTTCTCTTCATTATTATTTTTGCTTTGTTTCATTGGTTGTTGAATTTTATTTTTTCTAGTTGCATTCATCTTCAATTTCCTCTTACACTAATATCTCATTCCATGAATATGGGTACTTATTTAGGCAAGTTACTGGTTTTAGTTCCATACAATGGAGATGAAATTAAACCCGATTTTAAATTAAATTAAGCTCCAATTTTTTTGAAAAGTCTTGGAAACTAGAGATTTAAAAAATCGAAACATAAATTTCAAAATCACACTCAAAGTTTTATCAAATTAAAAATAATTTAAAATCACTTAAAGAAATAAAATTGTTGACCCATGGTGCATTCACATTTGATGTTAAGTTAGTGTTAAATGAAAATCTAGGTGGCATCCTAAGTGGCTACATTAAATTTGTGAAAGCTTAACATTAAATGAATGTTAGCTTAACATAAAATCTTCATGGTAACTAGGTTTAAGTCCTCAACGATGTTAGGGGATTTTACACTAGAATGCCTAACACCAAGTGTGAACACACCCTAAAATGAAAAGACAATGGAATGACATAATGATTTGATTTTTGATTTGGTCTCACATTTCGAGGAATGTTCACAGGTCTTACATGTGAATCGACAATTTCATCTTTTTGAAACTTCACAAAACATTTCCTATTTTAATTGTTGTTATTGGCTTGAACTTTGAACTTGACACAAAATCATTACCTTATGAGTTGCTTGTTCACAATCTTTTATTAAAGAAACAATAGAAAGATGAAATCTCTTGGAAATGGTTGATTGACCTCCCTTCCCCCAAGGTTGGCAAAATTAATACAGAAAATATAAGTAGAAAATCTTTAGCCGCATCCTAAAACAAAACAAATTTTCTAGTCTTTTAACCATGGCAAGCCCACAAGCATTTCAATTTCCTAAGACCCATGAACGAACTTTCACTAAAAAAATGAACGTGACCAACTTTAAACAAGAGAAACACAATAAAAATGCAAACCCAAAAGGATGGAATGAAAAAGGAAAAAACACAAAGAACCTAAAGTCCTACTTAACCTTGGGTGAACCATCACCCACATTGGTACCATGGTAAAAATCCCAAAATCCATTCAAATTATTTTTAATTATTACAAATATCCGACGCTTAGACTAAATCAAGTTCTCTAAGTTCAAATTTAACATTTTTGGGGCTTAATATGGACATTAAGGACATCACTTGAAACAATGAAAATACCAATGTGGGTGAACTAGTCCAATTAAGCTCAATCACCCTATCAATTTCTAGTACCTATTTGAGTGGAGTGCACTGTGTAGGCTGTATGCATTTTCCGAATTTGATTGTAGGTGTAGGGCAAAACTCCTAGGGTGGGGGCCATTCTCAAAAAGAAGGGGCCTACGATGAGATCATAGCCGAGTCCACCCTCACATTTTTGGAATGTCCTCAATGTGTGATAGAAGTAAGAAGTACCCTACACCTACTATTTAGGACCGTGAGTGACCTTACACCTATAGGTAAACATATATATCCCTCCCCTCTTATACTCTATGCATTTTTAGTGTAGGGTAAAGCCCTAGGGTGAGGGCAATATCCAATTAAGGGGGCATAGGACAAGGCAATAGCCAAATCCGGGCCCACATTTTTGGAATGTTCCCCACCCATGGGCTTTACCTATTGTAAAGCACAAGGCAAACCTTGTATTGCAAGCCTTGGGATGGGGAGAATTCTCACAACCACTCCATAAGGGCAGGAAGGATCTTATTCCCAGGGATATTGCATCAATATGTATAGGCTTAAGATCCGTCACACACTTGACGAGTAGGTGTAGGATCGTAGGTGTAGGATCATTTTTATTTTGTAGGACAAATATTCATGCGCACAAAGTGCCCTCCAAATATGTTCGGTAAAACGCTGTGAGCTCTTGTGAAAGCGTAGGAGCCTCTTTTTGTCCGTCTCAATTTGCCGGTGTGCAACCAACCCGGTTAGTACGCTACGGGGCGGAGTTCTCGAGGAGCGGAGTTTTTGAGGACGGTTGCGGAGTTTCTGAGGACCAGGGTGTGCGTCGAGAAGCCTACAGCGCCAAGTTCTCGAGGAGCGGAGTTTTCGAGGACGGTTGCGGAGTTTCCGAGGACCATGGTGTGCGTCGAGAAGCCTTCAGGGCGGAGTTCTCGAGGAGCGGAGTTTGCGAGGACGGTTGCGGAGTTTCCGAGGACTATGGTGTGCGTCGAGAAGGACGCTCGCCGAGTGCGTCGACGATCGATTGCCGCTTTGGTGTGCGTCGAGGAGGACCGTCGTGGTGTGCGTCGACGATGGATTGCCGCGTGTTGCGTTGCCATCGAATCCAATCGCAACATTCCCATCCAGCACAACCGTCGTAGTCATAATAGCCTCTCCATGGTTTTGTTCTTGAACCTGTTTGCTCTTGAAACAATTTTTTTTTCTTCTGTTTGTGCTTTGATGGAACCTGAGCGGATTCATTGTGGAGTTGCTACGCCAATTTTCACGTGTGTCTGTTTGTTTGTTTGTCGGGTTCTGTCTGTTCGTCCGTGCAGATCTTGAAACTAATCCGTAGATGCAAGGCAAATTTTTAGGCGGATTTCTGGTTTTTGCAGGGATGCATCAGATTTTGAGAGCTGCTGTTGTCTGCATTCATTGATTTGGGAGGAGCTCGCAAACTTCGGGGTACGTTGAGCACACCGGTCTCCAAAAAGTTTGCGGCCCGCAATTGATCATCTACTGCTTGAGTCCGAGACAAGAAGTATGTGTAGAAGACCTGACATATCTTAGACCAAGACTGGAAAACAGATTTCGTGTAACTTGGAATCTGCTGCATTGGAATCTTGATCTGTTGTTCTGTTCTTGACAAAAGAAAAACAAGCCGCTTGTCGCATAATGACTCTGCCCTTGAAATGTCATCCATATGGATGATGATAAATATTCAACATACTAAATTGGAAACACATTGTGCTCAGCATGGTGAATTCCAAGTGCACTTATGCCAGACATGTTTCTACAGTGGACTCCACTTGACCCTAGAATGTAGGGCCTGTTTCTGGTGCATTCCAATGTCTATACCCTGAAGGGGAGAGCCAATAAAAAAAAACTGGCGAACATGTTCGAAGTTGTAGCGACGTCCTGGAATCAAGTCTATTTGCCTCATGATTTACACGGTTCAAAGATTGCGACGCGAATGGATTTGTTTGGAATCAAACAGGAACTATGTGTTGAAGATAGTGGCGTTCCAGGAGAGAGCATTATTATTCAACATACTAAATTGGAAACACATCATAGTGGTTAGCAGGGTGAAGCCCAAGGGGATCCTTCTTCAGTTATGTTGGAAATGTTTCTATAGGGAGCGACTCCACATCACCCTAGAAGAATGTAGGGATACCAAATTTTAGCCCGTCTCTGCTGGGTGCATTCCAATGTCTGTACCCTGAAGGACAGAGCCAATAAAGAAATTGGAGTTTAAGGATGGCAGGCCTGCCGCACGGTGCTTGATAATTAGGTCATGGACGACAGTTGTTCCACATTCATGTCCAAGAGACACAATCCATACGAAAGTAGAAACGCAATGAATCCTGGCACAACAATCGTATCACGAGCTCGGCTAGCACCTCAAGTTCTATTGTGGGTAGACAGTTTGCGAGGTTTCCCGGCGGAGAACAACAGCAGCAACGGTGGCGGCAACCTCAAGAAAAGTAGTAAACAAAGCTTGGGAACTTTGATTAAGAACGAGCAGACTGTGAGAAAGGTCACCAGTGACCTAGACCATAGTTTGTGCACAGAGGAGGAAGAAGAAGGAGAGGAGGAAGAGGAGGAGCAGGAGACATCATCGTCTGAAGAGGAGGAGGAGCTGTCACATGAGTACTCATCATCAGCTGATCGACGACGAGGAGCCCGCAGTAGATCAGCCCAGGAGGAGATCCAACAAGCGAGGAAGTTGCTGAAGATTTTGAACCTAGAGCACATGATCAGTGAAGAAGATGTGTTTGAAAGTAGCTTCCAGTCGAAGTCTCGACGTCAAAGAAGCAACTACTTGAACTCTGTTGCATGCAAAAAGACGCGGCGCTCAGCAGCTGCCTACCACCACGCAATGTCGAAGAAGTTCGACCTGGACCGTGACATCAGCTGTGCATCTGACATAGATGAGATGGAGGAAGAAGTTGGGGAAAGTGGTCGTCGAGCTGCGGAATTGAAAGAAGACGGCGCCAACTCATCGATGCAGCTGTGGAGCGCTCCCTCGCAATCAAACAAGGACTCGACTTCCGATCAACAGTCGGAACCGAAGAAGAATCAGATTCGCAAGGACGTGCAGCAGACGATCAATCAATGGCGGTACAAGCCTCTGGCCGCGCTGCCGAACAGTACATCACAGCAGCAGCAGCAGAACAACAACAACAACCACCAGCTGCTTGACATCATCAAGAGCGATACAACAACGTGCCAAGCTTTGAATCGGCAGGATAAGGAGCTGTTGATACAGCAGGATCAGGATCACTACAAGGACTCAAGCGCCTGCTGCACACCCATGTTGAGCTACAGCAAGCTCTTGTCAAGTAAGAATCTCACGATGGTAAACAAAATGAAGTCATCGGAATCAGCTCATCATCACACTCTACTACAAGTAGAGATCCAGAAACTGAGAGATAGCCTGGAGCAACAAGCCCGACAGATCGGAATCCTCACCAAATCCAACTCCAATCTCCTGCTCAGAATGGAAACTCTGGAAAAGGAAATCAAACTGCTCACATCAATCCACTTCGTTTCCTCCACACTTTCATCATGATAGCACACACAAGGTGGGTATACTTCAGTTTCTTCTCCTTATCTTGAAAAACCATTGTCTGAATCTTTCAACTTTTTCCCCTTGTCTTGGAAACCCACAATCTGATCATTTCAACTTCTTCTCCTTCTATTGAAAAACATGATCTGAAAGCACCTCAAGAAGCATCTCAGCATGCTTTTTTGGATCTGAGTGACTCCAAAAAACACACTTGAGTGAATCTAGAAAAACAACTGAATGAATATCAAAAAACACACTGATTCCTTGAAAAACCACATCTGAAATGGATCTAAAACCAAACACCTGTCAATCTGATTTCCAACTGCTCGTTTCTTGAAAATTTTAGAATCTGAATCTGAAAAAGATGTCTGATTTCACACTTCTCTTTAATCTAAAAACCTCATCTGAAAGAATCTATCAACCACTTCTGAAGGAATCTAAAAAACCATATCTGAATGAATCTAAAAACCATTTCTGAAGGAATCCAAAGACATGCAAAACTTTTGAGTTTGAAAGTCAGTTCTGAATCTGAAACATATTTTGATTCATTGGGATCAAATGCCTTCATTTTGTTACAACAATTTAGGGGAGGGTCATGACTTGTATTGAAATTTTGTTTTTTCCATAATGTCTTGTACACAATTATGATTGAAAAGGGCTGATGGTAGGCCAAATGAAGTCTGATAAAAGAAGAAAAAGAAAATCTCAGATTTCATTGTAGATGAGTGCCCCTAGAAGTAACGATTTTTGGGAGTAGCCCAAAAATATTGTTGTTTTGTAAATCTCTAAAATAATTCTGTACTAAAGTATTGTTGTATTCCTCACCATGTTAATTTGTTTTAGTTGTTTGTACATGTAAAAAATGAATTCTTGTATGATTGGATCTTCATGATCTCTTATCAATTGATTTTGTGTGAACAATCTTGGTGCTTTTGACATGGGACAATGGATCATGCAGAAACAATTGTGTTGGTGTGATTGTGTTTTAATGAACATAATTAGGGTTGGACTGAGTTTCTATAGGTTGGAATTGGTTTGTGTGATTGTTTTCAAATAAATGGTAGGGTTGGATGGAAATTCATGTGTTGGCAAGTGCTTTATCTTACTGTCTTAAACAAAGATAAGAGTTGGACCGAAATTACAGATTATCTCAACTGATCAAAATTCATATTTTGGCAAGTGAAGGGCCCTAATGTAATAGAGAAAGTTTCCATGTTTTGCACGGTCACATTTCTTTGATTGTTCCATTAAAGCTTAGAATGTAGATTGAAGCCCAACCTTTTGCAATTTGGGTTGTAATATCAAGCTTCAAAAGATCTGATCATTTAGATATCTCATTACCATGTACGAGGAGAAAGAAGCTTGCCAATTATCTGTTTCAATCTTTAGTTTGCGGAATCCAATCTTAGTTGTATAATGTATTTACATTTTTTGAATGTCTTTAGTTATATTTGATCCTCTACCATCAAAGACAAGACTTTAGGTGTACAATCTAGGTTTGTGCAATTTCACAAAAATAATGTATTTGCAAATTTGACTTGTATCCCCTAGTCTATACACAATATATATGTTGCATATGCAAATAGTTTGGACACAATATAAATAGTTCCTTATGTTTCATATTATGAAAATAATAAAAAAATACTCAAAATTGATTTGATTAAAAGCAAATTTTCATAAATAGCCTTACACTAAATATGGTACAAACCCTTTTGGGACTGCAATTTCTAAAACCAAATTTCATCATAGTGCAAACTTGCAAACAACTTAACATTTGATAGTGGCCTATTTGTGCAACATAATATTATCAAAACGCCTTGGTTGTTTACAAAACTTTATCGCACAATGGTAATTTGAAGGCAACATGTGACAAATAGTTTTTTCAATTTTCAATATTTCAAGATCTTTGTTTACATTCAGTGATGTTCCCCTTTTAATAGTAAACGATGGTCCAATATGGTCCCAAAATTAAACATTTTGCAACAAATGCAACACAAGATGTCAATCACTTCTAAAATTGATAATTAATTATTAATTTATTAGATTTCAAATGATACATAGATAAAACTACAATACATTTACATGATGTGATCTTTGCATAAGTTCATTTAACACTGATGTCAAAACACTTGAGTTCATTTTTACACTTGGGTGATTTTTGCACATCTATCATTGCAACATAATTGTTAGAGCAACAACTCTCAATTTTGAGACTATTCCTTTGTTGGCAGGGATATGGTGTTGAGGATCATTATAGAGTATAGTAGCTTCAAGGGATTTTGCCCACTAAAAACTAGGTGAGACAATTCATCCTAATTTGGTTGTAAAAAATTCATATTCATCTTTTGACAATTTGTTTTCTATGTCTCCTCCTCAAATGTGCACCCAGCCCCAAGGACTTTGTCACCAATCCATAATCCACAATATTAAATATTAAATTAATTTTTTTCAAAAATAGTTATGGCACCCATCGTATATAAAAGTTCATGTAATTCTTTCAAAATGTGACATTGTGATTGAAAACATTCAAACACACATGTCACGACTAGTTTTTTTTTTTGGTTTGAAAATTTGCACAAATGTGAAATGGGAATATTTGATCACTTTTTTTTTTGAGAAAAAAGTTCATTAGATTTACAAAAAATTGAAAATCATGTTGGAACATTTCCCTATTGGTTTTGGTTTGGTAAAAAAAAAAAAAATGTTTAGATAGGTTCCTAGAACATGACATCATTTAATGTGAGAGCCCTTTTAGCTTTCTCATAATCAATGTGATGTTTCAAAATGAAAAAGAAATCATGACAAAAAAAATTTTACAACATGATGATGTACATTAAAATAGATTAAAAAAAAAATTCCCCTACTAGCTATGACCAATTTATTATACAATATGAATTGTTGGTATTAAATTAATGGCAAGGCCATTGTGTATAACACAACTTGTTGGATGTATGTTTTTCAGGCCAATTGAATGGCCATTGTCATCACAACAACAAGTTCCAATATGCCTTTTTTGTAAACAAATATGACATTAAAAAAATATCTTGATTCATATACAAGGTGGGTGAATGGCCACAATAAGAAATCATATAGATGGGCTTAGACATGTGGTGTGACTTTTAATACACTAGTTCCTCCAATTCAAAATCCGTATCCAAAGCTTGAAATTAAAATGCCTAGGTTGTTGTTTTTCTTGGGGTTGCTGGATGTGTGACTTTTTCTCCAAAGCCTCACCTTAATGCCTTGATCAAATATACCCCATGCCCCAAGAACAAGCACTATTTGCAACAATATGAGAAAAGGTTCAATGATTTAGGTGCCCTTACTAAAGAAAGCCACCTTCAAAAACATACACAACTTACAACATAGATCTTTAGTAAGTTATGGATGGAAAAGTCTAACGCTCAAATGCAACCACCAATTAGCAAATAAAACCCACTTTGAAGACATGAAAAGTAATATCTATAGCTTATAAAAAAGATATTTTAAATCCTAGTCCATCTATAAAATGAACCATAATTGGTAACAACCAAATCACCTATAGCAAAATTAAACCCCTACATTAGTTATTAATAAGTACATGGACTTTTAATTTACATGTTGCCCATAGTTGTAATATAAATGACCCAACAAGACATGGTCAAGTGCAAAACACCTAAATTACACTAAGCACTTAAATAAAAAAAATTCACACAACTAAAATTAAATAATCACTTTATGTCCACATAAAACATAGTCAATAACTACACACTAAATTAATTATCATAATAATCGCTTGAGAAAAGTCTTGTACCCACAATTCAACGTAACAAACACCTCCACTTAAACTTTCCAAAATAAGAACCACTTTAACACAAAACTAAAAGCTAACCTCTCCAATTTCTTCTTTCTTTGAAATCCTTAAAATCCATTAGGTTATAGTCTATGACCACCACTATAGCTACACTTTTTTTCTCTTTTCTTTTTCTCTCACTCATTTTTAGAATCCTCATTTTTTATGAAGAGACTTTGAGCATTCTCCAAAATATTGGATGTTGGTGAAGCCACATTATTTTAATTGTTCCCTTGTGTTCCATAAAATGTTTTGAGTCTTGACTTCCATGCATGTTATGTAAGAATGCTCTCAAATCATTTTGATATCAAAGATCAATCCTAACCAATCCTATAAACATTATTCTTTCAATTTAAAGGTTGGCAAAGTTTGTTTGAATTAGACAACTAGTAATATACTTTACAATGCCAAAATATGGGGGTGCATGTGCATGAACATCCATTGTGATTATATATTCTTGTATTTGCTTTTCAATTTTTCACAAGCAATATTTCAATAACAAATGTTACTGGTACTAAATCAACACCCAACACTATCAAAATTAATAAAGTCACACACACATATGAGACCATGCACACTTGAATCAAAATCAAATTCGTCCATAAACATTTAACAATTTAAACCTGAGCATAATAAAAACATAAAAATTAACATCAACCACACCTCACACTCCTACAATACTTGGGAATCTCATAACACTAAATATGAAACTCCAAATACACACAATTAGGATAAACCTTATAAACTCACAAAATAATTAGAACCCCATTCACACCAAACTAGGTTCCAATTTGATCCTAGTAAAGTTTTGGTGGTACTTATAATTTGATCTTGAAACCAATTCATTGGATTTATAAAACCTTTGGTTCTAGTATTTTTTTTTATCAAAATTGAAGCTTGGTTTAGTTTAAAATCATGTTTGGTTCCATCTCCATTACACACAATAATTTTTTTTGTAATATTAGTTTGTTCAACTAATACACATATTCCAAGATAGAAATTATGTAATATTAATTATGTACAATGTCCATTTAAAACAAACTACTTGCATAAAAAATAGGTTAAGTTTTCTTTTTTTGAAAAGTTGTACTTCTTAACCTTGAAAATCTAAACTTGTTTTAAAAAGGACAACACCTCAGTGGGTGCAATCACAATCCAATGAACCAAAAAGGGCGTCAAATTGTAGAAAAAATAGATAAAATTAAATAAATATTTATATTTTTCCATTTAAAATCATTGCAATCATGGCAAATTGTTGCTTATTCGTTTATATGAATTTCAAGGAATTCAAACCAAAATCAATTTGATAAAATTTTAGGTTTAGGTTTTAATTTAAAACATTTGGAATTGAACACCCATTGCGTAAAAAATAATCAATTTTACAAAGGACTATCAAAAGGACTCATATAATATAAAAAGATTTGATGAGAAAAAAATTACAAGAATGAAAACCTATTAGTCGCATTCAGAAAACACACATACCTTAAAATTTTGTGGAATTCTAAAACTTTAAAAATTCAAAGAAATTTTCAAATTTGATTTAATTTTTTTAAAGTTGAAAAATATTTTACCACATATAAATGGGGTATAATGTACATAATGTGTCAAGAAAAATTGTAGCTTATTATTTAAAAAAATAAAAATATATAAAAAGATGAATTTTTGGTTTAGGGTTTATGATTTAAAATTATTATCATTTTTAAAAAACAACATAAAATCTACAAAAAAATCTACACATTTTCAAATATTCTTATTTATTGAAAAATGATAAACAAAAAACTGTGTCATGTATTGGGGGAACTATAAACATTTTTTATAACAATTTGCAAAAAAATTCACTCAAATAATGTTTTGTATGAAAATTTTATTTTTGGGCAAAAAAACATGCAATCCTTAATGCCATTGGTTCATTGTATCTTGCTTGCACCTTCGTTCAAGTTCTAATTCAATTTTCAAAAGAGGTTGATTGTCCAATATGGTTCCAATGGTGGTTCCAACAAAATGTTGAACATCTAATCTAGATACCCTAAAACTTGACCTAAATATGCGAAAAATCAACAACCTACCAACATTAGGTCTAGTTCTATAAAACAATTCCTGTGGAAAATTAATAGTTCGAATAGTACAAACGCAACAAGGGTTATATAATGTTGTGAAAAAATAATGCAATGTCAACAAACTTTAATGGTGAGAAAGTGATGAATGACCAAACCCTTCTATGTTGAATCATGTTAAAAGCTTATAATGTTGAGTTTGTCTTGTTAATATGATGAAGAACTACATAAAACCATGGATGTAATTACAAAATTAACTAGTAAACATGGACTCAATGGGTTTGGTGCAATGAGAAATTTATAAATGGAATTTATTTCAACTGACATTATGTATAAGGCCTTTAAATGTTCTTTAGAAGTTTTTTTACCATTTAGGTTTGTTTAAGCATTTTCTATTGGAGTTGTTTTTTTTTTATAAAAATCACATTGTTGTTTAAATGGTGCATTATGATCAACCTACATTTCATTAGCAAAATTTCACCACAAAATGAAATTTAAAATCAAAAAATTGATAATGAAACAATTTTGAAAGCTTTGTATCACCAATTGGTTTTCAAGTTGCAGCCATAAAGATAAAAAGTTGATTAAAAATCTTATATTACATATTTAGTTTTTAATTAGATTTGGTTAAATCTTTTTAAAAATGATTGGCATTTTTCTTACAGTGTATTCCTATGGATGATGGCGCATTAAGTTACATTAAAAAAATCCTTAAAAGAACACTAGTGCTAATTCATTTAGGTTTCCCAAACTACTTAATGAATAATTAATCCATATTATCAGTTATATGTGGAGGTAATAGATCATAAGTTAGAACATCTTTGCCCACACTTTCAATGTGGGCCTCAATTAGAATTTGTCACATCCAAATTATAAATCAAATGTCCTCCCTCTCCCCACCCAATAAACAAGAAAAAAATGGATAATATAAAGTGAGAGACAATTTAAATCCCACCACCTAAACTAATCTTATGCATGGTTGGCCAATTGAAAATAGTGAACAAAAAAATCATTTCTTATTTATTGTGTTTTTTTAAAGCTCTTCCAAGGCCCTACAATATGTGCATTTTTTGAAATTGAAAACAAAATTTCCATTGATCTATTTGCCAATGCCATTTCAATGGCAAGGGTTGTGAAGATCAAGAATCAAATTGTCCACAAGAAAACAATGAGAGAAGCATCAGCCGGGGTGCAAAAAAGCAATAGTTGCAAAGGTAAAAGTAGAAAAAAATGAAAAGGAGATATGGTGATGAGACTTTTGTCTAAAGAAGAAAACTAGATAATAATTGTTTAGGTTTTTTTTTTTTAGGTGTGAATGGCCAAAAAACTTTAGGGTTTCAAAAGAAGGGGTGACACATAATAACGCCTTTGGTGTAAATGGTCTTATTTTCTTGACCCATTAAGAAAAACGATTTTAACACTAAAACAAAAAAAGTGAAAATCGAATAATGGCTATATGATTGTTAAAGGTTTTTTAACATTTTTTCTTAACACCAAGTCTAAATGGTGCCTTATTTTCTCTTTTCGTCGTTTGTGAAAAAAAATGTAAAATAATACAATAATGTTCATGTGTTAAGTAGTGAAACTTTTAATGACTCATGTGGGACATTAGAGTTATACATAAAAACAACCAATGTTTAGGGTTACCTTTGGGCTTCCTTTTGCCCTCTCACCCTTTCTCTTTAGCTATTTGTAAAGTCACTTGGATTGAGGACCAACATTCCGAACTCAACATGATAAGGGAAGGACTATGCATGTAAGTTGTCATGCTTCAAATAGTGGACCTTCAAATCACCTTGATGCTTAGGTTTCCAAAATTCAAGGCAAATTACTCTTTCAAGCCAATCAACCAACAAAGATCTCCAAGGGGAAAAAAATGAAAAAAATTCAGCCAAAAAAAAAAGTGACAAATGAAAGCATCAAAATCCACCAATAATCTTGAATTGTAATGCTTTTATCAAACAATTGCTTTGATGCACTCACTAAGCAAGAAAGAAAAATACAAAACTAAAAAAAATAAATTCAAACTCTAAAAGCTCTAGAACTAGAACCAATGCTAATTTCTATGTAACCTCTAATGAAAAGGAAGTTCATAAGGGATGCAAGTTACAAACCCAACATTCAACAATTATTCAAGAAAGTTTTGAAATTCATGAACAACAATTCAACATTTTAAGGTAGCATATAAATAAACAAAATGTTGAAACCTACGACAAAATGCTAAAGCCTAAGTTGGAAGACTAGTAGATTTTACTTAAAACACCACACAAAAAACCTAGAGCTTTCATTGATAACATCACAAAACCTCCAAGCAATGCTCCTTGTCAAAACAACATGAAAATTGCTCTATGCAATATTCCTTGCACAATATACTAAAATGAAAACATGAAATCTCTCTATGCATAACATTCCTTGTAAAAAAACACAAGAAATGAAGATTGACATGAATATAAAACCTCTCCTCACAATGCTCCAACCTTTTCATTGAAAACATGAGAAACAAAATTAAAAACACTAGAAAGCTTTGCTTACAACGAGCACCACAACTTGACACCAAACTTAATTGACCCCAAGTTTGAGTGCAAAAATGAATTTCTTATTTATGGGCTTTCTAAGCTTTTCATGTTGTGAATTGCATTTTGGCCCATGTATTGCTGAGACACAAGGTTTTGGAGCCAAATTTAATATACTTTATACAAATAACTTTATTAGGTTGGAAGGTTTCTATGTGAGGCTAAGTCTGATGATAGAGGCATTATGTGTAGGATCAAAAAGCCCATGGCAAAGGGCTTTACCAGAATTGGACCCATGCTATAGCCTCATATGGGCCCTCATTACAATAAAGCCCTTAGCCTTGGGTTTTACCTAGCATAAAGATCTGCATTAATTTATTTTTTGGTGATACTTATGGGAAAAAAAAATGAAAAGAAATTGTGAGACATTTTGAAAGACATAACGCTGGCTGCAAGGGGCATTCCATTTTTTTGAAATGTCCCTTTAACAGCAGATTAAAATTAAATATTAAAAAAATTAAATTTATTTTTTTTTAATTTAAAAAAAAAAAAAAAAAAAAAAAGGTTCACTCTGAAAAATTGATGCCAAGAGCACTAGAAAATTGGCTTATTTTTGTCTTATCTCCCTCAAGGACTCAAAAGCTCATCCTTCATCCTTCATTCAGCCTGTTTCTTTCTTCACTTTCTTACTCTAGACTGGGTTCCTCACCCCTACTACACTTTACAACCCACTATTGGGCTATTTAGGGCTCTATAAAATTGGCCACCGAAAAAAATTGAAAAAAGGGTGCTTCTAGACTTAAGTTCTAGAAACGTCCAGACTCCAGAGAGCAAGAAAAAGAGATGAAGGATGGGTTAGGGTTTGGGTTAGGTGAATTTAAAGCTCTTACCAAAAATCTGACAAAATGGTAAATATAAGTTTCTGAGCCTTCTTTGTTGGGTTGGAAAAAGAACACCAAACTAACTACCTAGACGGTAGGGTGTGTAGCTCTTTAACCCTAATTCTTTTACTTTTCAACGTATTTTGTGGAAATTGCAAGTGTTCATATAACAACGTATTCATGAAATGCGCAGTTGGAATAATTCAGATTGTTATAAAGTATTCGTGGAATTTGCAGTTGGAATTCACAGTTGTTTACATTGATGATAAAGGTACTCATGGAATTTGCACTTTTTTTTTGGTAGTCTTAACGTATTTTTGCAGAATGCATCACAGTTATTCGTATTTTTGCACAGTATTCCTGGAATTTGCTGCGGGTCGTATTGTACCGTATTTGTGGAACCTCACAGTTGGCCATATTGTAACATATTCCGCAGTTTTTCAGTTATTAAAAAAGAAAATTCAGATCACCCAAATACAGCAATTTCATTGGCCCATAACATTTTTTTTCTGCACACCTGCACCCAAGCCTATTCAACTATTTCGTATATTGTATAGTATTCGTATATTTTCAGCTATTCGTATTGCATTGTATTCGTATATCATCAGGTGATTCGTATTGTACAACGTTTCTGGAAGTCGCACTGGGTCGTATTGTACAGAATTCGTGGAATTCGCAGTTTTGGCGTATTGTACCGTAATGGTGGAATTCGCCGTCGTCAGACGTATTTGGAGGTGCATTTTCGCCCTCGGACGTATTTCGATGCGCATTCGCGGATGGTCGAATACGTAAGCGCTTGTGCCCTCGCGCTCGCTGTCCGTGTATCTGTGTCTTGCGGTGGAGGAGAGGATAGCTGCTGTTCAGTCCTTTTGTGGTCTGTGAAATCCTGTGCCAAGTCCTTTCTTGTGACATAAAAGGTTTTAGTTCAGTAGCCGCGTGTGTAAGTAGTGCGAAGGGGAGGGAGTAAGCGGAGGAGTTGGTGGCCTTTCCAGTTCAGATAAGAGAACTAAGATTAGGGAGAGAGATGCAGGGGGGAGGAGGAAATCGGCCGGGGCCTTTTGATGGTTTTCCGGATCCGTTTGCCAATTTTGGATTCGGGATGATGGGAGGAGGTCGTGGTGGTGTCGGTGGTGGTGGTGGTGGTGGTGGTGCGGGGTTCGGCTCTCAGGGAGGGATGAGGAGTTTGTTTGATGTGTTCGATAACGATCCGTTCTTCAGTGATCCGTTTTTCACTAGACCTTTCGGAGGCTCCTTTGGTTCCTTTTTGGGTTCTCGTGGTGGACTTGGACATCCGTTTTTCGGCTTGCCGCAGCCACCTTTCGAGCCGCGTCAGCCTGTTTACCTCCACAACCAGCCTCACAATCCGCAGGGGGTATGTGATCCGTTTTTTGTTTTGCAAGGTTTTTTGTTTCTTCTGTTGTGCTAGGAGGAGCGGCGGGGTTTCTTGTTTACGTGGAGAGAAATTTACCGAGGCTTCTCAGGAGTTCTACCAGTTTTTAGTTGAATGTTCGGTATCGTCGGTTTCTTGTTTGAGGGTTCCTGGTTGTGAATTTGTCCTCTCTTAGATTCAGGAAGTCCTCTGGGGTTTGGTTCAGTGGTTTTTGTGGAGTTTGTCGTCTGCAATCTCATCGACGTTTTTCGATGTCTGCTGTTTTTCCCATTCAATACGCACTTTGCTGCGCGCCCCCCCCCCCCCCCTCCCCCCCCGGGGGTTTCGGTAATCCTTGTTTCTGCTGTGATCTTTGTGATTCTGACAATCCATATGTCCCAGATCAGGGACTTAGTCCTTTGGAATACCACAGACAAGCTGGAGGAAACTGTAAACTTGGTCTTTTTAGAGTGAGAAGAAAACTTGGCTCTTTGATGTAGTGAGTGTCGCATGATGATAGTGTGGCTCAGTAGCAGTTTCCATCTGCTACTTCGGGTTGTCATGTCATATCAGTAAAGAGCTTCAGGTTGTGAAAGCCCTTGGTCAAAAGCTGTGCATACAATTGTGGATTCAGAAAACATCTCTGAGTGTGAGAGAATCACTGCTTTTGTTTATGGTCACAGGATGAGCATAGGAGAGGTCCAATCATCGAAGAGCTCCCTGATGATGCTGAACATCCACATGAACATGTACAAGCACAATCAAGTCAAGAACCTATCATAGAGCATCCAGATGATGATGTCGGGCCTGGTACATGATTATCTATCTAACACACTGCCAGCTTTTCTTTCTTTGCTTGCTTAATCTTATCGGGTGTTGGTCAAAGGGTTCAACAGTAACAAAAATTATGACATTCTCTAGCCCGATTATTAACCTAAAGGAGTCTTCACTTCAACACATGGTGGATTGTAAATAATAACCCATGTTATTGTCACATGTCAGCAAGTGAGCTGCCCCGACAATCGAGAATCATACAGCAACAGGGACCATTGTCAACCTCACATAACAATCGCACACAGAGTTTCAGCTTTCAGAGCTCTTCAGTTTCATATGGTGGACCTAATGGTGTTCACTACTCAACATCAGCCACCAGACGCATGGGTCCCAATGGGGTAAATGCTAGATCCTCACCATCCTCTTTCAAATCTGTTTTCTGGATATTTCTGTTTCTTCAATTCAAATGCTCAGTTTGGGTTCTCGAATGAGCATTTTGAGTAACACCAGCTTGATGAATTTTGTGTTGGAATGTTGTGAACGACAGGTGATTGAAGAAGAGTTTCAGGAGAAGGACTCCAGGTCAGGGAAGGAGACTAAGCATGTTTCACGTGGTGTTGGTGAGAAGGTAAGTTTTTGGAGTTTATCACAATCAGGCAAGTGGGATTTATGTGCAAAATAGTCATCCATTAGAACCAGTGTATGATTTTTGTTTATTGCAAGCAGATACAACTGGGTTTGTGAATGAGATGTTCTAGCACTGAACTCCTGTTCAAGCTGAAGATGTTAACTTGGTAATTGGACAGGGTTTGTCAGTAACTCGGAAGCGCACATCAGAGGGCCGAGAAGAAAGACTGGATACACTGCATAATCTGAATGAAGGTCAGTATGATCTGCATGACTTCTGCACAACTCATCACAGAACAACAGTACAGAGAACTAGATTGGGCACCAGGGTCCTTAGTCCTTCATTAGCATGCTGTCCAATATCAGTAAGTATTGGATTCATTTGCACAGGGTAGAAAGCAGTAGTCTGATGGGCTGGTATTTGTGTGAAATGGATTTTGCAGAGGAAATACCTGATTTTGAGAGGACATGGGAAGAGCACGAGAAGATGCTGCCACGCTGGAACAAGACACGGCCACTTGGAATTGGAAGCAGTTACAATGGTGGTATGTCCCCTCCTTTGAGAGGGGAGTTTGAGAACCTTTATCTAGAAGCTCGGAAAAGAGGGAACTCTAGATAAATGTGCGTTATATTCTTCTTTCCTGTTTTCTCTGTACTTTTTAGCCATATGGTGTCATGTCAGCATTCCAGTAGTGGTATTTAAGACAAATAGATCTGGGTGACCTAATGCACATAAATTTGGGAGTGAGCTGTTTTCTAGTTCCAGGGTAGAAGCAAGTTAATACTGAGGTACAAAAAGAATGTGTGTGTATGTGTGTGTGAAAGATGAATGGAAGGCTGAGGATTGGGGAGGGATATTGCAGGCTCAGGAAGCAGGAGACGAGCAGCATTACCATCACCTGAGGATTGGCCCACAAACCCACCTTGAGCTAGGCAAATGTAGGATAGTTATGCAGCATCAAACATTGAGCTTCAAAATGATTTTGTCTTTTTCAAGACTAGATCCTAGATAATAATCCAAAAATGTTCACTGCAGCTATCTGCAGCAATATCTCTGTTCTTCCCAAATTCTCTGCCCCAACATACACATAGAACCTGCTCAAGCTGAAATAGGGCTTTGTGCAGCTGGTAGCTAGATACAGCTCACAGATAGGAGAGTTATTAGATATTTGATCTGGGTGTGTCTAAAGGAGCACAGTCTGTTGTGCTCTTAGAACTAAACTTGAATGCACACAAACATATAATATTCTTATAGCACTTCTCTTCACTGAGTTTGCCAACCTATATATGTGGGGTGGAAGAAGTCCAGTTTCTCTGTTTTTCCTTCCTCTTGTCTTGTTTGGGTTCTTTCTGTCTCTTTTTTCTGTTCCTCTTTTACTCTTGATTTCTTTGCTCCTCTCCTCTTCTAGATTCTGTTGGGTCTAGCCAATATCATGACCAACTGCTTCTGTTACTGTTACTCTTGTGACAGAAACTTTGTATGTTGGTTAATGAATGACATTGGCCTCTGCCCAATGCCAAGTGATGATGAACCCAATGGGTGCAGGTGAGAATGTTATTGTAGTTGGTTAAATACCATACATGTTGCTGGTGAGTGTCTAAGAGAATGCAATTCACTGTTTTTCAGACTGCTCCTGCAACACACTCCTTAGCTTTGGCCTTTGCAGTTAATAGAAAACATGAATGTCCAGTTACCTAAAACTGGTTGCTAACTGAATTCACATGCAATGAATTGGTGCTACAGAATCTTCTGTAAAAGTGCAGTTGGCTGACCATCTACTGTGTGGAGAAAGGTGGGAACTCACCTGCCTAAGTCTTCCTCCTCTCTCTGCTGGAAAATGCCCAATTCACAGTTTGCATCATTAGTGCAGTGCCAGAGGAACAGTGGGACTGTAAGACCACTTGGTAAATCTACTGAGGGAATTAATGTTTCTGAAAGAAGTCTAGGAGTAGTACTCCAGCAGAAAATTCTGCAAAACTCTGTGGTAACAAAACTCCCTAGAAGTTGGAAAACACTTGTAGAAAAAAACTTCTATCAAAATGACTTTGAGCAGGATATGACAAAACTCTCAAAGTTACTTTAAGTCTTAAACAAATTCCTATTGCAGCAATATCACTAATTATGGGAGGTGAATAAACAGATTTAAAAGTTCTGCAACAGAATTCAAAACTAGAACAATACAACAAATGTTGAAACAGAAAAGAAAACAGAAAAGAATTCTACAAAGTTTCTGTATCTCAAATACAGGAAACTGCATAAACTTTTTAAAACTCAATTGAAAACTTCAAGTGGTAATCTTCCCTGGAACACCTCAAGTGATGATTTTCCCTGTTTCAACACTTGAGAAACACAAGAGAGAAAACCCCATCTTCTTCAAAATTGGGATTTAAATACTGGTTAGATGGCAGTGTCGTCCAACTCTGAAGAGCTACTAACAGGGTTTTAGTAGGGACAGGTAGGGACAATGCCTACCTTAAGCCCAGTCAATAACTTTTCATGAGATCACCATCCAAGAAATTCTTCAAGTTTAACCTAAGAAAAATTCTTGTAGTACTTTCTAATTCAGTAGTCCAATCACTACCAAACTTCTTGAAAAAGGTTCAGAATTTCAAAAAACCTACCTTCAAGGGGGAACGTTGTATGGAACGAAGGACATCTGCAGCTTTGAAATGAGACATACTATTTGTTACCAGAGAGGAAAATGAGAAAATGGATTGGAACAGCAGTCCCAGCTGGAATTTGGTAAAATGTGGTTTCTTTATCTTCTGGTGTGGACATTACTAGATTTTATTCTCTTCCTTTGAGGGTGCAATCTTCTCTTCGGGAATTGCAAATGAATGTCCTTTTCAAGTCTCATGTTGTAAAGGCTTTAAAACTTTGTCGCTGAAATTAAACAAGGAGCTTGGAGGTCATAATCAAGACCCAGAAATGTCTTTTTGTTGCTTCAATGTTGAGGTTGAAGAGTTGCCAGAAAAATAGGGGAGTTCACCTCAAGTCCATCCTGGTAACTAGGTCTGCTGATTATAATACATCAACAATGATTAAACAATGTTTTTATTTCCTCAAGTCAAAAAGTTGCAAACAATCCAGAGAGCTGAAAGAAGAGGGGATGGACCCAAACAGGTCCATTTCCATGGAAAGTTCAGAACTTGCAGCTTAGAACACAGTGGTAGAGAGGCCTGAACCTGTTCCACCCAAATTATTGAAGAACAAGGAATTGTCAAATAGTCTGCACTCAGCAGGACCCAGAAGACATATTTCTGTGGAAGGAGAGAGACTGCAGATTGACCATATCTGTGTGGCCACTCATCAGACAAGAACTGAAAACTGATCGGAAAAGAGAGAACCTGAAGTGTGTCAAACTGGGTGTCAAAAGCATTGGGTATTGACCCTGATTTAGGTCCACAGATAGATCCATCTCTTCTTGCAAAAGCTGGTCACAAAGGAGATGATCAAGCCATAATTATGATAGGACAATGCAATATCAGTCAGACAGGAAGGTTGCTAACTTCACTTTAAATATACCCCAGATTCTAATATCTCAACTATACACAAATCCTGCCCACGATATAGCTACAGCAGCACTGAAGCCATCAACATTTTTCTGATAGACTCTAATTGGTCTTGAACTCAATGCAATTTACTTTGAAGGTAACCCAAAAAAATGCTGTGTCATTTTGAGCAACAGTCAAAACACACAAGAATAAGTAGTCATAAACCTAGACCATGGAAGATGCACAACTTTGCTTCAGTTTCTCTCGTGTGGAGGGGAGATTATTACTTCCTCTTTGATATCTTTGAGAGATGAGAGAAGAGCCAACTGAAGAGTTGTGCTCAAGTAATTGCTATGCAGGCAAAAGCCTTGCATCAACCTCACCCACATCATGATGTGGATATGATGCAGAATTGATGTTATCATCATCATCATCATCATCATCAGGCACTTTAGGCTTGTCTGCATCCAAAAACTCCATCAACTTCTTTGCCTTTGCATACTCCAGTGCTGGATATGCAAGGAAACCAAGAACCGAGACTGTGATACTAAAGATGACTGTTTTCCAGGATGCTAAACACATGACCACAATCAGCAAGGCTGTTGCTGGCAGCAGCATGAGGATCATACCTAGTGTGCCAACCGGAATCTGGAAAGGGCGTACCAGTCCAGGGTTTTTCATCCGCAACCAAACAAAGGCTGCAAGCTCAAGAAGCATGCCAAAGCAGTAGAGAAAATTGAGGAACTCCACAATCTCTTGGAAGCTCATCCAGGACAACAGAAGTACTCCTGATGCAGAACAAATGATTCCCAGCACAGGTGTCCCATACTTGGAGCGGACAGCAAATACCTTTGGGAGCATTCCTGTCTCAGCCATGCCCAGGAGCTGAAATGAATCACTACTCATCTCAGCTTCAAATAACCCCATGTTAGAAAGTGCAGCTGCTGCTTCAATCCACAACTTGAGTCCTATACCTCCAATGGCCATCCCAATGTCTGCAAAGTAACCATCTTCCCATTTATCCCTATCAAGCTCCAATGCTCCTGTGCCTGCTGCCAATGGCACAACATATGCTACTATCACCAACACTACAGCCCACAGTAATGCCCTTGGAAAGGTTTTACTAGGGTTGTCCACTTCCCCTGCCAGAGTGCTCACTGAATCCCAGTAATTGAGATTCCAAAAGAGTGTATTCAGGTACATTCTCCAGTTTGTCTTGCTCACATCCATCACCAGCCATCTCTGGACCCTTATCTTAGGAACCGCAAGAATCGCTAACACACAAAAGGGCAGGAGTGAAAAGATTGTGAGTACTACTGCTGTGATTCCAACAATGGTGAGCCCTCTATAGTTGAGATATGTAAGGGAGAAGGTAATGACCAGGAGAGCTATGAGCCGGAACACTCCATCTCCAAAAACTGGAAGTGCACGCTTGAGATAATCCAAAAAGAGCACTGGATACAAGGCATTGTCTGTTACTCCACTGATCCATTTCCACCACCCTCCTTGAAAACCCCATAAAGGCCCAAATGCTGCTGATATCCACAAAACATATCCACCATTGTCAGGAAAAGCTGTTGCCAGCTCTGCTGTTACCAGTGCCTCTGGAATGCTCCAAATGAAAGGAAAGATGAGGAACCCAAGAAGGGCTAACAATGGTCCTCCTGCTTTTACGGAATCCTCCACACCAAATGGTCCACCTGATACCTCATAGAAGATAAGGGCTATCAAAGGAAGAATCTGTAACTTGGCTCGATGTTTCCTTGCTGACTGTCCATGCAAAAGCTTGTCCACTTCTCTCTTGATTTCACCTTGGGTAGGGGAGCTATCCCCCATTGGAACTTCCACTCCTCAATGGCTCTGAGTGTCAGGAATTGCACTCTGTAGATCCCACAACACAAAAAAACAACATTGTCGATCAAGAACTGTGTCAAGAAACCAGGTGAGATTTTCACAATTGCCAGCTGATATGGTAAAGAGTCAGTTGAATTAGGGACCCATGTATCTGAAGATCAGAATCCATTTGTAAGAGAAATTCAGCTACAAGTGTTCAGAATTGAAAGAAAATGGGACAAAAACAAGACGTCCAGCCAAAAACTTTTGACAGTTCCTGATTGAAAAAGAAAGCCCATTCTAGGGTTTCAATTTGTGTGCTCTCAAAAACAACCACAAAAGAATAGGACTCCATCAACTCTTGGTTCTCGTACAATCAGTTCAACCATTTGAAATCATGTGTTTTGCATAATGAAATTGCAGAGCAAACTCATGCAAACCTTCTAATGAAACATTGACTCTCTCCAATGTCTGGCCTGCTTGTAAAGTACAAGTTGAAACCCTCACACAACAAATACCATTCATACCTGGTCTTGTCTGTTCTATAAAATGAAGCTTCGTTAAGCAGGAAAATGGATACCATACACATATGGCAAGACCGAAATTTCAGCTGCTACAGAACCTAACACACAAGGGCACTTGAGAATCTGCAAGCAAACCACAAAGCTCTTCACCAATACCTTGGAATGTGGCAAGACAATACAAGGACTATTCCTCTGCAGCAGACAAGGGCAATCAAATCTGGTGGTTGACAACCAGAACATGCAAAACAGATCTTTGAAGACACTCAATTCCCCAAAGACACACAATTCCTAAATCAGCACTACTATCCCTCAAAACATCAGCATACCTACTTTGCCACACCATTTTCTTGGACAAAGGTTTGGTGGGGAACTTCAACCCTGGAAATCTTGTCGTAGTAGGCCGTGTCGTAGTATCTAACATCACCACCAACGCCACCACCGACGACGACGACACTTTACCTACTTATCTGCAAAAGCTTGAAAAATACAATTCTACAAGTGCGGAAGTGCGGAAGTGCTCTGGATCCACCAAATACCACTTCTCTCTGGGCTAATCTCAAACCAGCAGAATGGCTTACCGAGCCTCCCACATTCACCTACGTTTTGAGCGACAAACCACCCATTCTTCCACGATCAGTTATGGCCTCCCTTCACTGGCTCCAGATCACATTGGTTCAGAGCTTAATAAAAAAAAAGCAAGACCAAACGAAGGTCTGGAGCCCTCGGAAGTCCTTCAGTCGTGAAAAGACACAGAGAGGAATGCACACAGTGTGTGTGAGAGAGAGAGAGAGCGAGAGAATCAGATTAGGGTTAGGGTTTGGAAGCCTTCGAAAGTCCATCAGTCGTTGACAGACAGACATGTATTGCATGGACAGACAGAGGGAGAGAGAGAGAGAGAGATGATTGGATTAGGATTAGGGTTTGAAGCTTTTGAGTTGAAGGTAGGGTAGGGAGTAGATTTTTAGGGTTTGGAGCCCAATGTGAGTTGCAAGAAAGTCACAAATAAACTTCGCCAGTGCTCTCCGTTGTCTCTTTTTTTGTCTGCTTTACTAATCATTTAACTAACCCCCCCCACCCCATCCCTTTGTCTTTTTGGTCGGTTTTCCTTAACTGTCACTCGAGGGGGAAGGTGTTTCTTGTGTCCCATGCAAAAGACATGCAGCAATAACATGGAGCTTTTTAATACATTCTTCTCTGATTTTACTGAAGGGTCCACAAACCAAGGTTTCAACCTTGCAACCTCCTCCTCATACTTACAGATAGGGTTCTTGCATCACTCGTGCTGATTGTTTTGCTGATGTTCTGAACATGTTACAAGGGATGTAATTGGAGTATCTAATATAAATTAAAATTCATCATCACAGTCACCTTACATGCAGGCCTTGGTTTGACAGTAAAATTCCTCTTTCATCACAAATGGGAGTGAAACCAGACAGCAAACAAAACTGTGTACTATGTAATGAAACTGGGTATCACTCACAGGATTTGATTCTCTGAAGAAGAGTATAAGCAACAAAGGCTGGATTTGAAAGATTTGAAACTATGAGTATAAGCAGCTGCAATGAAGGATATGGTCAGGATCTCAGTATAGAATCAGTTTGGAACTTGGCATTTGGAGGAGAAAAGAAGATGAAGAGAAAATTCGTTTGGTTGCCATGAAGAACACATATCACTTGGGGAGACTGTCCGACAAGTACCTCTTGTAGGTAGTTGCTCAGGAGGACACAGTTGAGCCATTTGAGAGATTGGTGGTTGAAATTCATCCCACAGTTTGCAGGAGCTTCACAGAGAAATGAAGAAATACAAAGCACCAAGGGCATAAAATTTAGCTCATCAAAGCAGTAGTCACCACACAAGGCTTAAAGCACCACACAAATCAACGAAAAAACTAGAGTAATGCATCTGTTGGTCAATATTAGCATCTTCATAATTGAGGTAGCCTGTACAACATGGAGTCAAGATTCAAGCAACCAAAGAAGCTGTGCTAAGACTCTTTGTGACTGGAAGATTTAGAAAATTCAAAACATACAAGGACTAATTATACACCTGTTTATTAAACTCATGAACAAGCGTTCACAAAATTATGAAGAATCAAAGGTTGCCTTGCATACAAAACAGCTATCCTCAACCTAATGTATGGACAAAGAGGAATTTAGACACTGAAGGCAGATTGCAGAGTGTTAGCCATGTGTGATGCCACAGTTTGTGACGCAAATTGCTGAATTTGTTTCTTTGCATCTGCTCCAAACCAAATAACCAAAATGTCAGAAAGTCGTCTGAATGCTGTCATGTAAAACTTAGTGTAAAATTTCAGACAAAAAAAACATCACACTCAAGAGCCACGTATCTCTTGCCCTGTAGTCAACAGACCTAAACCAAAAGGATTGGTAAACCTATATGGCAAGACACCTTGTGTTGAAGTATGGGAGATCAAGAGTAGGACTGATGCAGAAGCAGAATGTTTGAAATACCTTTCCGGCATTTAGTGAAGCCAATGATGTTGGCTATGCTGAGAACAAGAGCAACTCCAACCACCAAAAGGTAGTCCAAATTAAACTTGATAACAGCCACAATGCCCAGTGCTACCCATGCCACAGGCTGCCACAAATTTTCTTATTAGCCTAACCAGCAAATCTGATACACTGGTCATCCCCAAGGAAACAGTTTGAAACTTACAGGAGACAAGCAGGCTTGCAACAGCACACAATTATACCTTAATGAAAAAAGCAGAAGCATATCCAACCTCAATCAAACAAAGGGTTCTTGATCAAAGCTGGAGCTTACAGTGAGGTACAGTGACCACCAGAAAAGCCATGCATCCTTTTTGTTCAAGGTCTCCAAAGTCTGCAATAAACCCCAACCAAATGTAATCACTTAGTAGTTGAAACCTCTGGTAATAAAGTTTGCACTACCTTTACAAACTCAGTTTAAGACACAGCCAAGACACTTTTCGTAAATAGCCAAAAAGAAAACCTGCAGCCTAGAAAAATATATATTGGAGAAAGAAATATATTTTAGAAAAAAAATTGATTTTTTAGTTTAATCTCTTTGAACTGAATGAGTTGTAGCAACTTCTGGTTTTGTATTAATCTTTAGTTCAGTAGTGGCTAGAACAACAGAAGCAATGTCCTGCTGTATACAACTGTTGAGCAATTTCTTGGCATCTTGAGTCTTGACAAGCTTCCTAGTAGGGACTAAACAACCTACTTTTTCCATGAGACCCAGCTCCTGATGCATACAACTGATATCAAACACATCAACCCAGCTTCTTGTCCAAATGCCCTCTCATATTATATGGGTCAGTTTTCACCATAGTTTTGAGAAGCATCCAAGGAAAGCATGAAAGTAAAAAAAGCTATATCACCTGCTGATCAAGAGACTCATAGTGCCACACACTCTCGCCTTGGTCATTCACTTCATTCCACCATCGCAGTCCAACCAGTATCCGGCCACTCACATTCTTCACTGTCCAAAAGTCAAGTGCTACAAGGAGCACTGTAACAACAAACTGGATGACAAAGCTCTGGACGAATATCGAGAACAGAACGTAGAACGCTAGGGCAGAAAACTGCAGACATAAATCCAGCTACCACATCATCAGTAGCCAAATAGGAGCAAAATTCTTGCCACATTACAGACTGGATGGCTCCCAAATCAAGTCATTGCTCACAGACTAACCACACCAAAGACATCACTGCCACTTTGTGCAGTCAGATACGAATGGGCAGACATCTTTAATAGGGCATCTGATTCCACAAAACTCACCTTGAAAAGGACAGTGAAAAAACAAACAGCAGGATGGCCATACTGCTCTCCCTCTGCCTGCCAGGAAATCACCATATAGTTCAGAGCGTCAGAGAAGAGGTCCAACAAGGAGGCCGGTAGTAAAAAGAGAGGAAGAAAACAAGGAATTGATGATAAAAGACACAGAGACAAGGAACGAAGACAAAGTGAGAATGCTCACCTCTGCCTGTCTACCAACATACAACTCTCCTTCACCGTTCTAGGACTGCTAGCAATGGCAAGAGATTACACATTACAAAAAGATAGGGCTCCCAGAACCTGATGGACACGAAGCTCAGAGGAAGCAGAGGGGGCGAAGAAAAACAACGGCTACAAACCCTCTCCTGGCACCGCTTTGCAATCGGAGTGCAGACTACCGGACTGACTACACTTCCGGATCTAAATCCCTATCTAAGTATTATCAATTTCTTGTAAGTCTACACTTCCGGATTCAAAAACCTCAGGATCTACAAACATGGTGTCCGCCGGCCGAAAAGAGATTACCATTTGGTAGAAGTGCTGACGACACTCAATGCGAGGTGAAGAACACAGATCCAAGCTCCTTCCGTGTCAAGGACGCATAGTAGAGAACTGATCCCGTGCGCACCCCAACTGCTGGTAAAGCTCGAATCAATCGTCCCTCCTTCACGCGCTTCACTGCGGAGTTAGCTCCTCGCACGTCGTCTTCCTCGATTCTGCGTCAAGTGAACAGATACAACACTGTTCTGTTTTAGGGTTTGTGTGCCGGTGTCTCTCTCACTCGACCATTCCATGACGGTAGGTCGACCATTCCAGCAATGAAGGTCGACCATTCCACCACCCCTCCCTAGTAAGAGAAACTCCAGTCGACGATTCCACCAGCCCCCCTTCCCAATTGCAGCCTTCTTTGTCGATTCTGCATCAAACGAACGCACTTTACTCTGTTTTAGGATCTGTGCGTGAATATTGCTCTTACTCGACCATTCCAGTAAGGTAGGTCGACCATTCCACCACCCCCTCCCACCGTGAAGAAAACTCCAGTTGACGATTCCACTACTCCCCTCCCCATTGCTCTGTTTTAGGGTTTGTTTGTGAATGTTGCTCTCACTTGACCATTCCAGTACAGTAGGTCAGCCATTCAAGCAATTCAGGTCGACCATTCCACCACCCCCACACAGTAGAGAAAACTCCAGTTGACAATTCCACCATACCCCCCTTCCCAATGAAGAAACTCCAGTCGACAATTCCACCATTCCTCTCTCCAAGTGGAGAAACTCCAGTCGACAATTCCACCATTCCTCTCTCCAAGTGGAGAAACTCCAGTCGACAATTCCACCATTCCTCTCTCC
>Ga0116227_10002051_pt1 | contig 45917 bp, 30 predicted proteins | sample S1TSphgellanicum_FD_89693 | JGI IMG/M metagenome (GOLD analysis project Ga0116227, IMG submission 89693) | Host-associated microbial communities from peat moss isolated from Minnesota, USA - S1T2_Fb - Sphagnum magellanicum MG | ecosystem: Host-associated > Plants > Peat moss > Unclassified...
GGGTTGGGGAGTGAACCCCAAGTTTTTGTTTTTTTTCCCCAACAAAACCCTGGGCTTTTTTAGTTCAAAAAAGCTTTTTTTCCCGGGAATCATTTCCCCCCCCCCCCACCCCCCCCCCCCCCCGCCGCCCCACTTCCCTCAAAACGCACACACAATTTCCACACATATGAAGAGAGGATCTGCAGATTGAACAAAAGGCAAGATGAATCACAAAGAAGCAGAAGCAGAAGAATCATCAGCATAAGAAGAAGAAGAAGGATCATCAGCAGAAGGAGAAGCTAAGTTGTAAGCATATCTATCCGCAGTAGAAAGAGGAAGAAGAAGATCAAGGCTTGTTTTACTCACCCAGAGTTTTCCTTTTGTGTATGTTGTCTTCAATCTTTGAGGTTTGCACATCATGAGATAAGTCTGCAACATAACTTCCATCTGTAAGATCTGCAAAGAGGAAGAAGAAAGAATCAGCAGCAGGAGGAGGAGGAGGACTAGGGCGAGAAGGAAGTGGAGACTTTGTGCTATCAGATCTTCAGATGCATGAGTACAGGGTTTGTGCACTGCATGAGACGGAATGAGAGTTTTTGTCGTCGCTCTTGCTTAGTGTTTCAAGGGCGAATTAGTTCTTGCGGAAAATCTGCTGCTGCTGCCGCTGTTGCTGGCTTTGGTTGTTGCCTCGAAGAATTAATTCGTAGAGAGTCCTGCACAACTGAGGAAGAAGAGTTCGGAGTAGTAGTATAAAAGAGACGCGTCTTTGGGATCTGACATCCGCCATGGCGGCGAGGGAGGCGGTGGCCGTGGATTTCTTGGGGATTTTCGGTCAGAGAACTTCAGTAGAGAAGCAGAATAGTAGCAGCATCACAAAGCAGTTGCAGGAGCCAGTCGACACTTTGGTGAAGACGACGCCGTTAGTTCCGGCCATCAGCAGCAGCTATGCGGACAAGGCGGCCGACGTCGTCGTCGTCGGGGCGGCAGCAGCAGCTATGACGACTTCGACAAGGCCTACAGTTGTGTCGACGAAGCCTTCGAAACTCGACTTTCAGAAGGCTGAAGAAAGACAAAGATCCATCTCTCGTCTCAGACAACTCGGCGAACAGGTCTCGAATCTCAGAGGTAATCACGGCCGCGTTGCACTGCTGCGTCCCCCTTCTTATTGCAGAAACTCAACATTCTTGGAAACAAACAAGGAGAACTTAGGGCAATGCGTCTGCAAGAAGCAGGAGAGAAGCGTGAGAGGAAAGTCTAGGACACAGATTCTAGGAGAAAAACCACTATGTATGGGGCACTCAGATCTCGTAAGAATCCTATGAAAGAGCGGAGTTCTCACATGCTGCAGATGTTGACCATGTTTGTGTGGGTTGTTTTCTTGGACAGTCATGCAGCAGCAGCTACCTTTGACATGGAATAAGCCAGAGATCGTCGCACAACAAGGAGGATCTCCAAGCCCTAACAGTGAGGAAGACAATATGGTCAAGACAAAGGAAACTCTTGTGCGGTCCTCTTTGTGGTCATCTTTCTTGGAGCATTCTAGCACCACCACAGCAGACCCCTCCACCTCCCCTGTAAGTTTTGGAGTCCATTACTTAGATCTTGTCCCAAACATGATGCAACTTCTCTTTCTAGTCCGCCAGACATGCACCAAGTTTGGTGCAGGTAGGCATTATGAGGACTTCAGGATGATGTCTTGACCTCTATACTTCTTTTCAAGAACTGGCTGAGTGATCTCATCTGGCACACATGTGTTGATTTCTGGCAGAGGGGATGGTTTCACAAGGCTTTGCAACAAAATGGTAAGAAGGTGGCGGCACTGTCTACCAACAACTTTCAGGCACCAGGGATGGTGCAGAATTCAGCAGCACAAACATTGTCTTCTTACAGAGGAGATGAACCACAAAGAGATGCTGCTCAGCCACAACAAAGAGATACTCAGCCCTTGGAGCCTGCAGGTTCGGAACCACCACTTTCTGTGTTGATCCCAGACACAGAGTCAGAACTGCCAGAAGTGGTGGCGGCTGCAGTGGCAGTTGACGGTACAGGATTTGGTTCCCCATTACCAGTGCATTTCAGAGAGGCCAATACAGCTTCCGGATTGGAGAGTGAGGCAGCCATGGATAACCAGCCATTTCACCAAATGCAACACCCAACGTTGATGCAATGTGGAAATCTACAAAGTGCTGCCACTCTACCAAGGTGCTTATCATTGCATGATTCCTTAAAAATGAAATCATTCAGCTTCTGGTTAGACCTAGTGTATGTGTGCACACAGTCAATTCTTGCAAACTTTCCTGATTTGTTGTGCAAACATCCTGCCTTTTTCCCGATTTGATTATTCTTGGGTGGAGGTTGAATCGGTATGAATGTTTGAAGTAATTTTTCTACTTGCTCGATTTGTTGTAGCAGGTCAGCTCAGGTGGGTGGAGGAGCAGGTGCGCAGCAGCCAACAGCACAGCTCACTCTCTTTTATGCAGGCCTTGTACATGTGTATGATGATATCACGCTTGATAAGGTGAGGATCATGCAGATTCTTCTTGTTTGTGCATTTTGTGTAGCTGGCCAAGTCTCCTTCCATCTCTAGGGTTTCAGTGCTTTGGAACTTGGTCTGAATTTTTTGTCAATTTGCCAATTTGCAGATGCAAGCTATTATGTTGTTAGCTAGTGGAAGCACCACACTCTCCAGCTGCAAGGACCCCTCTGGAAATGAAGTTTCAGTTCATCCATCGTCTTCCCCAATCCCCCAGTCAACTCCATCTTCTTCAGTATCACCTCCTCCACAAGCTACAACCACAGCAACAGCTGCCCCTTCATCAATTCATGCAAATATCCTCCCACGATCCATTGCTAGGAGTGTCCATGCTGGTGAGTGTCCCTTGTCCATCCCTAAGGGCAGGCTTCTCAAGGAGGTCTGTCTGGAGTGCATACAATTGACCTTCTACACTACAGTATTGCTATCAGCTTAACAAAACCTACGTCATTACAGAAAAAACTGACATAAAAGGATTTTTTAAGGTGGACTGACATTTGGGCTTTCTTCTATGCAGTGACAGAGCTCCCACAGGCAAGAAAGGCATCCTTGGCACGATTCCTGGAGAAGCGGAAAGACAGGTATAATATTTTAGCACAAAATATTTCTAAAAAATTGCATTTCTGCCAAATTTTGATATCACTTCTTCCAATTCAGGGTTTTTCTCCTTTACCAAAGCATATTGAAGTATGTTGAGATGGACATATCCAGTTGCATTGACAAATGTCAAATCTTGCAGGGTACGAGTGAAGGCACCATATCCTCTCAAGAAAGAAGGATCTTGCACACCACCACGTGCCAAGTCTCCAAGCCCGCCTTGCCAGTCTCCAAGTCCTTTTTGCAAGTCTCCAAGCCCTTTTTGCAAGTCTCCAAGCCCATTTTGCAAGTCTCCAAGCCCTCCTTGTGGCAGGCCACAGACATGGTCACCCACCTCAGCATTATTGAGGCGGCGGGCTCATTACCTGCAAGATGTACCATCTACCAACTTCAAAGATCCCCAGTACTGTACATCAAGTGGTAGTGAACCCAATTCTCCTCTGAGGACTCCTCCAACACCTCCACGACCAAGCATGGCTGGGGATATGAATATAATTGCAAGGTCTTTTCAAGGTAGGGATTTTGGAGCGCAACTGGATTTGAGGGTACGTCAAAGTGGAAGATTTCTAAGTCATTCTCCACAAGATCACCGGGATGAAGAACCAATGGAAGAAGATGCACGGTGATATTTTGCTGTTGTTGTAGGTCTATTTCAGTTTCCTTGGGTTTGCATCCTTCTGAATGAAGTCCAGCTCAAGAGATAATGTTCAATGTAGTTTAACCTGTAGTGGAGCCCATTTCATAGTGCACATATATTTAAGATAAATTGTAGTTAGCTGAAGCCACAATTTCATAGGTCACAAGATCACCTTGTTATTTTTAGATTCTTGTATACGGGAGATGCCAACCTGTTCACCAGCAGCAGTTCAATTCGAGTATGCTCATTTTTTTTAGACAGAAAAAACTGTAAAGACATGGGGTTTTACAATGGGTTTTCAAGGAGTTTTGGAACAAGTCTCACCATTGTAGTTTAGAACTGGTTTTTGCATCGAAGCGTGCAACAACTAAGAATTGAACATTGAGTTTTAGGTCAATCTTTTGGGTTCTTTGATTGTTGAGCAAGGGATGTAAAACATGTTTCAATATTCCATTGAAGTTAAATTCCTTTGGTTTAGTTTTGATACATTAGAGGGCAGTTTTTCAGTTGTATGACAAATGGCCATTATCTGAGTAATTGGCACTTGGGAGAGAATCTCCCACATCATTACAAACTATGTAGACTATTTGCTAAACCGCACAATGTTCTATGTGCTTGGAGCATGCAATTGAAAGAACAGTTAACCTTCAAAAGCTTACAGTGAAGGGTGGAATCTCTCCTGACTGACAATTACATATGTATAATATGCCTTACTGTAGGAAGAGATGAACTTCCACTGTCTTGAAGAAAGCTAAAATGCCTAGTCACACAATATTGTATGCATTCTTATCACATTTTATATATCACCTTGTGTAGGCCCAACAAAGATGAAACCGAGGTGCCAGAGAAGAATGAGAACCACATAGTTACTATCCTTGTACGGCATACAAGACAACACCAAGGTGGCAAACAAGGTTGAGAACCACAGAAAATATTCATTTCATACTCTAGTGTGAAATCACTAAGATGCAAACTTCTCAAAAACCAAAAAAAGAACAATGGCCAATCAACTCCTGAAGTCTGTAAGAGACCAACTAGCTTGCGATTCACTGATGAGTGAGTTCCACTTAGAGGTTCTGAGAGATCCAAATAGGGGTCACATCTTTGTCTCTCTCATCAAGCATATGTTCTGCTTAAAGCTTCTGAGAGACCCAAATAGGGTCACATCTTTGTGTCTCTCTCATCAAGCACGTTCTGCTTAAAGCATGTAAGGGTCCCATCTTTGTGTCTATCTTATCTAATGGGTATATATTTTGTCTCTGAAAAGGACACAAGAGACATGAAAGGTGTCCCACTTATCCAGCCAAGTGATGTGTCTTTACCAATGCAGGCTGGTTTTTGGAATTTGTTCATGGAACCCAAAAACCAGCCTGCTTCTTAAGGGCTATGACCTCTTTTCAAGACAATCAAGGATTATGGAGTGTGCCAGGTACAGACCATTCTGCCCAGTGAGGTGGCTGCGAGGAATTTGTGCAAAGCTGGTAGAGTGAGCCTGAATTTTCGAATCTGCAGTGAAATAGACAAAATGGCCTGTACCAGGCACCCTCCATTGCCACATGGTTTTCATGGACTTATATTATGTTCATGTGGATTTACACAATGGTTGTGTGGCCAAGTTAGGTTAGGTACACGCAAGAAGACGCACCATTGTGCAGTGTAACTCGGTCAAAACGAGACAGAAATCCCACATGAAAACCACTTCATTTCTTGTCAAGTCGCTTTTGTACTTGTATACATTTCAGGACCAACGGAAGTCCCTCAAGTCCTGATAACTTAACTTAGTACAGATGCTTGGGAACTATCAGGACAATAAAGTTAACCTTAAAGGCCAGGCAAAGACGGCACCGGAACCCCCGGTTTGGTCACATAGGGGACGAGATTTCAAAAAACAGAAAAAAAAAGTACACTGGGCTTCAACCGGCCATGAAACTAAGTTTAGCAGTAAATTTGGTGCTAAACTGAGTTTGCCCTCTCCTTTCTTTTCCTGAACCAACCAATCAATCACTGCTGCTGCTATGTGTGCTGTAGCTACAAATGTTCTCGAGCCTGGTGCATTTAACCCTGAGTCTCAGTATTTTATACCCTTATTTAATAAAATTTCATGACGTTGCGGACAACAGCCAGGAGGAATGAAGCATCAAATGAGGGGTGCAACCCAGGCCCAACAGGGCATGACTTTACGGATGACTCTAATGTACTAGGACTTAGCCTCAAGCTAGGAAAGGACTTCTGAACACTTCCCTGCCAAACACCTTCCCCTTCCCCCAGTGACCCCCCCCCCACCCCTTTGGGTGGGACCTTTTGCTTTGACTGATTGGGTCTTTTGTCAAATAATCTATCCCTACCTAAGCCCATGACTGAAAGTGGGAACCGCATGTGTCTGCAAAGTCTACTTTTAGTCTCTTTTACTGTTGTGAAAACAGCTAGAGTCAATTTCTTAAAGGATTGATGTAATCCATGCCAAGTTCACTATTTTAAAAATAAGAAGAGGGGCTGATGGCTCACTGGTATAGCCCATTCTGGGACCCTGGGACCTCAAAAAGGTCCTGGGTTTCAAACCCAGTGGTGTGCAGGTGAAACTTCTGCTGGCCCTCTGTCAATGAGCTTGACTTGGGGGTGGCAAGTGGCCAATGGCTTGTGAGGTTGGCTCAGGTTGGCTGTTGATATCCAGAAAGGAATCCAAAGTACAAAAAGGAGAGGATATTTATGGAAATCCTAAATCAAATTAATTCTTTTATATTCCTTTTAGATATGGTTTTGCCAAGGTTAACATGATTACCATAGTACCTGGGCCATTTTGACACTAATTATATTATTTTCAGAAATGTAGAAATTTTCAAAAAAATGATCAGAAATACTTTATCTGAAGGAAAATAAAGAATGTGATGGAATATTTGGAAATATGTCATTTGTCAAAATGGAATCCTTAAGTAATTATTCAACAAACATGTGTTGATGTGGCCAAGGTACTAGGGTGAAAGGATTGGGTAGGCAAAGCACCTCAGGCTTGTGTTATCACTACCACAAATCTAGGGCTAATGGAGGATGTTCTCATTATCTTAGATATGCATGTCCTGGTTGAATGTTGAAAAAAGGGAACCTGGGGAGTACACAATTCAATCGAGGACCCACATTGGAAACAAAGAGTGTGTCACACTGTGGCATTGCCATTTACATTAAAAAGTATCTAAAGGCGAAAGAAGAATTATGAAAACTCAAATATTTCACCATGAGAAAATATAATCTTCAAAAAATCCTCTAAAATAAACCAAAATCCTTCAAGATATTATAACTCTATAATTAATCTCAAGTTTCAACACAAGCCAAAACATCATCTTTCAAAAATCCTCATATAAAAATAGACCTATTATTACCTAGGGGCCAAAATCCATTAAGCTACTATACTCTGTAATGAATCTATACACAATGACCTTGCCTTGGTACGCAAGGCCAATAAAAGATGAAGGACACAGAGAAACCATTGTAGAGTAGACCATGTGCACCTTGCTTGCTTTTTTAGTGGAAAAGTGCTCTTCAGGTCCATAACTTTCGACCTTTGGGTTGATGAGGTGCATGGAATGACGATGCTCAATCTGTGGTTATCTGAGAAAGGGAATAAAGTCGGCCTTATTTTTCATTAGACTTATAGACAAAAGAAAAAGAGAAAATACCCGACCTGTGTCTAACAGGCTCCAGCCTACTGGTAGTAACTGAAGCTGGAGCAGCCTTGGCCTTCCATTAGCTATGTCAACCTTAAATGCTTCATGGCCAGAGTGAACCAACAGCTACCAGTGCATGATGCATTGGAAGCCTCTTATGACTCTGTTGTGATTGAACACCAACTGAGTTGATGTCGAGTTTCACCTTGGCAGCATAAACTAACTTATGTTACCTTAGGATAGGTCCTGTAATATGTAGGTGTGTAGCTAGAATAATAGGTGGCTGTGGAGCAAATAGCCGCAGCAAGATTGTTGGTACCGTGTTAGTTGAATATCAACTTTTGAACATACTAGCTTGTACTAGTATTGAATTTTTAAAATTTTCATATCAGCATAGTACTGGCATGGAATCTTTTGTTTTAAATGTTCATACTAGGCAAGTACTGGTATTGAATTTTTTTTTTAAATTCATACCATGTAAAGTATTGGTATGAGGTAGTTATTGCGTCAGTCCTTACGAAGCAGGTCAGTCCTTTGATACCAGCACCGTCAGTCTACGTATCAGGGATTGCCCCCAAACTGGTTAGTACATAAGTGAGGGCTAATGGGTTGTGAATAAGTAATAAAAATAGAAAGGAAGCTAACTTCCCAAGTTGTGGAACTGAATAAAAAAGTGTTTCCTATCCATGCACGGTCCATCCCTTATAGTGCACATGTTTCACTAGCTCAAGGTGCACACATCGCTGACGGTCTACTCCAATCGCATGCTTCACTAGCTATGAGACTTAGGATCACCGGGACTGGCAAGCAACATTAGGCGTCTAATGGTCCATCCATAATGCAATTCATGAAATCTAACCTCATTTTGCATTTATGTTTTCAAGTACTTTTCAGAGGGTTAACATCTTCCTAGTCTCTGGTGCAGCTCACAAATCTTCCAAGTGTGTCCAGGTCAAAATATGTCTGCTTTTTTAGGTTGTGAAAGGCCATGTCCTAGGGGAGTTGTGTTGTTTGGAGGGCAACTACCCTTGTTCCCATTCCCTCAAATAACATAATCCCCTCTGGAGTCTGGAATCTGAACCTTCACTTCCCCCTACAAAGTCAGGGCTGGCCAATTCGGCTCTTGTTCAGACTCTTTAGTGCTCCATAATCAGCCTGCCTCGCCAATACTATGCCAGGGGATTCTGCAGCCTTTCCCTCCCAGGTCTCCAGCGTTCCCACAGGGTTCCCTGCCTTTAATGCCAAAGAGAAGGCTATGGATGGAGTATTCTGCCATGTCCGCAGACCACAGGCTCGCATGAGTACCTTGCAGAATCTGCCATTGACAGCCCACTCTTTAACGCATAAGAACCTGACCCAAATTTTCCTTTGTATTTGCAGATACTTTACAAAGCATGATATTTTATGGAATACTTTTTGCTTATTTCATGGTGTCAATTTTATTTGTGTAAGTTTTTAGAATTTCATGGTAGTAATTTTCATCGTATTTTTTTATAAGGTTACATGTGCAAGTTTTAAGTTTTTTACAGTTATAGGTATCACTTTCTATATCACAAGTGGCATTTGTCATGTTACAAGTTTCATTTTTCATAATGACATGTAACCACAAAATTTGTAATGCATGAGTTAGAGGAGGAAATAGTACCATTTGCACAAGCATAATCTTATGATTCCTAAGTCTATGGTGTTGAATTTGTTGGTGTAAGTTTTCAAATTTTTATGATAGCAATTTTCATAGTTACAATTTTCGTGGTACACTTTTTCAAGGTCACATGTGTACGTTTTCAATTTTTCACTATTATAAGTATCACTTTTGTTATTCAAGGTGCCATTTTTCATGATTATAGATTTTGTTTTTCATAGGGACATGTTGCCATAAAATTTGTAACTCACGAATCAAAGGAGGGAATAGTATCATTTGCACAAGCATAACCTTATGGTTCTTCAATTCATGGTGTCAAATTTGTTAATGTAAGTTTTTGGAATTTCTTATTAGGAGTTTTCTTGGGTATAGTTTTCATGGTATGGTTTTTTGAGGTCACATAAGTTTTCAATTTTCAATGGTTACCAATTTTGTTTTTCATGGTAGTATGTGAAATGTTTCTAGGTGACATGTTAGCATGAAGTTTGTAACCCACAAGGCAAATGATAACTAATATCATTTGCATAAGCATAATATTATGGTTATTCAATTCATCATGTTAAATTTACTGATATAAGTTTTCAAACTTTCATGGGAAGAATTTTCATGGTATGATTTTTCAAAATCACATGTGTGAGTTTTCAATTTTAGTGGTTAGAATCTCTTTTTTTTATGTGGTTATAGGTTTCATTTTTCATGGTAAGCAAGTGCAATTTTCAAGGTGAGATATTGTTACAAAATTTTCAACCCATAAGGCAAATGAAGGAACACTACCATTTGCACAAGCATAATTTTATTGTTGAATGTCTGTAATTTACAATCTTTAGCTAGTTGTGATCCAGGCAATTTTTCCTACCTTTAATTTTTTTTTGGGCAGTCATATGGGGCTGCCTATAGGTGCCCTAAAAAATTCAGTAGCCCCTATGAAATGGCAAATGTTTTGCTCGAACCAAAATTTCTCTACTTGAACTGGAAAAAAAACCTTCATCCTTTGTATTGTTTTTGCATTTTTGGAAACATAGGTGCTTGGAATTGAATTCCATTTTTTTGGTCTACTTTTTGGAATTAGAACATTTTATTGTCATATTAGAAAATTTGCTACAACACAATCAAAAAAATTCCTATTTTAAGCTTTAAAGTTTAGGAGGGAAATTAAGAAAGAAAATAAAATTTGGAAAATCCTCATTTTCCTTCTTCCACAACTTAAATCTACACAAGAGTCAAATTGAAAATTGCACAAATTTATCATGGTTACAAGTTCCATTTTTCATCATTACATAACCCATTTTTCATGGTTATAAATCTTGTTTTTCATGGTAGGACGTGTAATTCTTCATGACAATTTTACCATAAAATTTACAATTCACAAATCAAAAAAGGAAATATTACCATGTACTAAGAATGAGATGGATAATTTTGACTTGACTTAAATTATAGGTATATATTTTTCATGAAGATGTGAATATATGAAAATCGTGAATATTTAACTTCAAAGAATGGGTAGTATGTTTATGTTTGATGTATGTAAAACTATAATATAGATAGTCATTTTGAATAATTAATAATTATTTCCACAAGTACACCAAATAAACATCTCAAATGACCTTATAAAAAACGTATGACATATTCATGTGAACATAGATGGAATGTAAAGCCTTACGATAAACCACATAAAGTTATGGTTTTCTCTAATAGTACTTGCAATATGGGGACCCAAAAAGTGATTTATGAGTTTCAATCAATGGTTTTGACATTGTCACCTTAGGAGCGTTGCCTTCATCCAAGCACATCTCCAAGTAGTCTTGGAATCCATATTCATTATACCTATTTATGAACCTATGTTGTGTGGCTATATTGTCTTTTGTATCTTCAACTATGGGTGTCTAACTTTTCCCCCAAAAAACTCTTAGAGTAAAGGTATATTCTCTATCATTTTTAAAAATGAAAGCGAGGTCCAAACATAATTATTTTTATAGTTTTAGAATCAAGTAGGGCCAAGTATCCCATCCATCATATACATATTTTAGGGTAAATGGACCAAATAATATGTATTTTGTTTTCTAATTCAAGAAGAAAACCAGTATACTTGTTTGGACTCAATTTGTACTTTTGTAAAAACACTAGATTTTTTCTTTAAATGGTTCAAATTTAAAATTCATAACACTGACTTGCATATGTAAATATAATTTGTAGGAACACAAAGTTCTGATGTGAATTATTAAAAAAATTATAATATTTACAGCCAATTTGACAAGTGCTTAAAAAAAACCATTTTTTTCAAATATGCTTGTGACTATATGCTTACTAGATACAAAGACTTTGACCACAAAGTTATTTTGTGAGTACAATATCCAAATACCTTTAGATTATCAATTTAATCCTAAAACTTCATCTATAGTTAAGGTTTAAGGTTCTAGGTAGGGTTGGGGTTAGGGTATATAAAGTAAATTTAGTAAATAGGTTATATAAGTACAGACCTTATGTACCCTAAGACTTACATACCTGGTCTTTAAAATATATTCATCCACAAATATAATAAACCCCTACTCCAAAGCCTACTTTAGTGATGAACAAACCACTTGACACATAGTTCTTTTAAAACCCTAGTTAAATCTAGGTAGTGTCACCTCTTACATCATTGGAGGTAGTAGGTAAACCTATTATAAAAAACTCTTAAAGTTACCAAGCTACCCCACTAAATTAACTAGAAAGTAGAATTTGCTTTGTAGCATACTTGCTTTTCATTATGACCACTTAGCACCACAAAGTTTAGGTCAAACCATACCCTTTGTGCAATGAAGCCAAGTTGAGCTTAAAAAACATGTTTTCAACATCATCATACCAAGGTACCTCCAACCTTTTAGAACAAGTTGAAGCTTGAAATTTCTCTTGAGGCAAAGTTGGATCCCCAACTATTGTGAAATGTTCATAATCAAAGTATGGGCTATCTGTGATGAATAAATTCAAGCAATTTCACTCCCCATATGTCATCTTTGTAATTTTTTCACAAAATCAATCCTACAATAGAACATAAAGAATGTGAAGTTACAAATGATTCAATTCAAGTAATATTTACAAGTGTCAAAAATTTGAAACTTAACATGAACTAACATGAACTAATGTAAGCACATGTTACCATTTCAATTAAATGAACATTGTACACTAGAATGTTAAACTTATAAACATGTTGGAGCTATTACATAGATAAGTTTTCATGTCCACAACAATAAACAAACAACTACCATTTAAATATTGTCATGTTATTAATTAGGCTTTAACCTTTTAACTACACCATAATTATTATAAAAATTGTGCTTACATGTAATTGCATTGCCTATACAAAAGTGCATATAGGTCAAGAAAAGATCAAATTACTTATGTCATACCAATGAATATTTTTTTAGTACAAAATGACAAAAATTATATTTTCCAAACATATAAAATAGCTTGGTGCAAGTACTAAAATAAATTATAAAGAAATAACAAACTTGATATTCAAAAACTTATTTCATAGTGACTAGACTATCATGGTCTATCCTAGCATTATCAGCAACATCGAATCAAAACAATAACTATAATTAAATAAGATTAAAAGGCAAATAAAAACCATGAAATGTACAACTTTGTTCATGCCTTCAAAGTGTGACACCATTAGGAATTATTTTGGTTCAACACCACTTTTAGCACCAAATATCGATGTCACCATGGATGGAGTGATATCAATCATTTCTTGAACAATTTTTTTTATTGTTAAATTGAATTGAGTTTTGATTTTTTTGCAACAATTTGAATTAATATGACATTTTCAATCTAAAGATTTCAAGTAGTGAAATTTGATAATTAATACATGTTATAAGATTTCATGATTGAAGTCAAACTTAAAGTGATGCCATGGGAAACCGGAAACCTTCAAGTAATGCATGACCAACAACTGCACAATCTTGAAATAAGGTCTTTGATATCATAGTTCTCATTATCTCTTCAACTTTCTTTTTCACAATTGGTCTTAGAATCAAAGATCTAACATGCATCCAAAGTAATGTTGCCCATTTGTCATCTTCCACATGATGGAACTCTTAACAAGTTGTGGAATCTCCACATCAATTGTACGAAGCTTGTTAATTTCTTGCCAAAGTGCGAACTTAAGGGCTTTAAAATCAACCTCCCATATAATAAAATCCCCTCCATGGTCAAGTGAAGGAAATTTTCCACATGCATGTGCAATTGTTGATGCAATCATGTAGTTTGGAGCCCAAACCACATGAAAACACAAGCTAAATAATAAGAATCCCATAAACTCAAACTTTGGTTTCTCCCATGATGACAATGTTGTTCATGACTTCAAGTGTTGGGTGCATTTGTCTTCACCCACACAACAAATATAGCACCATACTCTTGTTTTCATTCCATTGTGTTAGAATGATAGCAAAAATCATTTTTTTGTTGTTGGTGTGGAAAGAAGTCATATTACCAATCATCAAAAGTTTGCCCAAAACCTTTAAATCATACAAGTTAGATAATTCTTGCATATACATTGCTCATAACAATAAGTATTTTAGAGAAATCACCAACTTTCAATCACATTTAAGCAATGTAGTTTGGATTGAAAGTTATACATACTCCTAGGTCATCAAACATCTAATGGAAAGCTTGTGTCAATACTCTTTTTGTAGGAGCTCCATCATCCACAACCCTTTTTTTTTCCTCTTCACGAATATCAATAGTCAATGTGTATTACCAAGTTGTTGATGGCCACATCTCCTTTTTCTTCATGGATAAAATGAATGCCCTCGAGGTATTTAACTCCTCACCAACCTTAACCTGGTAAAAATTCAATCAAAGTCATGGTTTTTAAGATCAACCATTTCATAAACTATGCAAAAAGAAATGTTGAGTGAATAGAATAACATAGAGTAACATTTTGAAAACTAAGTTAATAAATTCCATGTAATATTCTACATTGAAAATAAATAGTTAATTCCAAACAATATCATTGTCATGTCTTCATTAAAACCTTGTCATTGATGACAAGTTCTCTAGCCCCCAAATGAACCCTTGGAAAGAAAGAAAATGGAATCTATATTGATTCTCATATTTATTGAAGATGGCACATTAGTGCATACAAAAATTTTCATGTCATAGTAATAACAATACAACATATATGAACTCTATGTTAGATAATTACATGTTGCAATTTGTAAATATGTTTAGGTTTATTGGTCCAACATTTCAATCACATGAGATAACTTATTTGATATAACAATTCATTAAATATTTTCAATCACTAATTGAATTCAAAATTTATTAAATATTGGGACACAATTAAAGGATTGGAATATTAACTAGCTTGTAATCTTGCATACAAGAAAATATTGATAGAACCTTGTAAATACTATAATTATGACATTATTTGTAAATTGTTAAACCATCAAATAATGTAGCCATTATTATTGATGGAAAATGAAAACTTAGCATGCAAATGAAATGTAATGTCAAATTCAAGGAGAAAAGAAGCATTTATACAAATAATACTCTTTTTTCAATATGAAGAAGAGATAGCAAAACCTTGTAATAAGTAGGCACACAATTCACATGAAAATTGCAAAACATATATACATTCCATCAAGATTCTTCCTTTTGAGTTGTTGCCAACAACTTCTCATGAACAAGTCTAGGAGCATGGTACATGTCCTCCTTCCACCACTTTGTGATCCTTTCAACCATGCCTTGAATTACATCTATTGTAAATGAACATGCCAATGAAGCTTGGGCACTTGAAATGTGAACAAAAATGCTAGAAGTTGAAAGGGTTGAAATTTCCAAATTTGTTCCTAACACTTCATCAAGTAGATCCCACTTATCCCAATATGGATGTGCATTTGCTTAGAATTGGAAAATGAAATGTTGGGCTCCTAAAAAGAAGTCTTCACATTTTCTCACAACCTCCACCTCTAATGTTATCATGGACTTAGTTAATCCCCTATGTTTGGTTATCCTAATAGAAAACTTTGTAAAAGCTTCTAGTTGAATGCCATCTTTACATGTCAAAGTACATTCCTCCTAGCTTTTCCAAAACCTTTTATTTTGAATTTTTTGAGAATGTACAAAAACACACATGATGTATCCTTTTATAAATAGATGGTTCTTGAAACAACATTGTCTCATGTCATGTTCTCATGGTTCAATCATGTCATGAAAGCTACTTTCATTATAATAAAACATACATGCAACTTGTACATGAAAACGTTGTTATGACAAAATTCCCTTCAATTGGAAGCTATGAAAGTTTTTGTAATATCTTCACCAAAAATACAAAATGTAACAAATTAAGAAGGAATTCATGGTTTGAATAATTATACATGTACTTATGGTTGTTGAAGAATCAAGTTTTGATTCTACATTCTGTGATTTCAATTGTATCATTATTGTTTGGGTATCCTAAAACATTCTTAAATACTCTTCATATTGATGTTCACTTTTTTGGATATGCTATTGTTTTAGCATTCTAAATGTTGTTATGAAAGGCAGAACTCGATGTGAAAGCTACAGGGGTAGGGGAGGGGTTAGAAGAGTTTCTTGGTGGAACATGTTGTTGGGCCAATTCATGCATTACAAAGGGCTTCATTTCATCATAAACATGTTGGTCATCATGGTCTTGTGACCATTCCTCCACTTCATCTTACATGTCACCCAAGAGATCCACGTTCCCTTGAACTACTACCTATAACATTAATATAACATGAAGCCATATGGGACTTTTAGTTTTCATTGGGTTTTGGAATGTTTCTTGTGTTATAAGACCTTGGTACCCTTGGAGCCAATGTATGAGCTCTAATTTCTATCAACATAAAACTCTTATGACCAACAAAACCTGATTCTACAACCCTTGATGGTGGTGTTGAATGTGAATGTGAATATTCCAAATTTGGTGGAAATGGAATGGATTTTGTCCTCTCATGTGATCCCTTTGAAGAAATACCATTTTCGCATGAAACATTGATACAAATGGGCATCACAACTTGAAATTGATTTCTTACAAATGACATGTATTTCAATTTTTCCCATTCTTCCAACTAGTTAAAAGGATCTGGAATGTAGATTTGCGATAATGATATATTGAACGAGTTTTAATGTCCATCCATGTAGAACTCACTTTTAGTATAAAGGGATTTTCCATGTTGGTTCATCCAAATTGTTCTTATACAAAATCATCATCAAACATTTGGTCAACATATAAACTAAAATAGTTGAGTGATAATGTACACAATGCATTTTGAAGTTCAATAATCACATGTAAAAGCAAAGCCAAAGCATTGATAGGCAATTCACACAAATTAACACAATATAAAATCACACACTTATTGATTATGTGACTAATTGATATTATATGTTGGACCTCCAAGTTTGTTGATATTATTTTCACTTGATACACAAGATTTGAAAGTACATAAAATTAACAACAATGTTCAAAAGCTAACCCTTTTAGCAACATTGTTGATTTTGTAGAAAAATCCACCAATAAGTGCCAACTTAGGATCATTGTATTGTTGAGTTACTTTTTTGGCAACAATTCATTGTCTTGTCCCAAGTTCAAATGTTGTCATATCATAACCATCACCCCATGGAATATCAACTTCATAATGTACTTTTAGAGGTAAAACTATGACATTCTTGAAGATTGTTCTTGTGAACTCCACATCATTCCACACACTTTCCAATTGCATTGGTAAATGGAATTTTCTTTTTCTCCCACCTTTGAACTTCCTTGAATGTCTAGCTCACTTTGTTTCATGTTGGTTAATATTGTCAAAATTGCCCACAAATGCATTTCTTAATGCCACATCAAACAAACTTGGTGTTGGAACCAAATTTACAATAGTTTGATGGGGTGGAATGGATAAGGAATTGCATCTATTCTACTAACTAATTTCTTTTATAGAAATGATTTGGGGTTTCAAACATAATAATCACAAAAACATTTAAAAAAATATCAATGGCATGAACTAGAAGTAATTTTGGAGTAAACTAATAATTAAAAACCTTGCAAAAATACATGATGAAAGGAAATACATTATACATCATTCAGTGGAGTTAAAAAGAGGATCCAAGTTCACCTTACATTGTTTCAAATGTGCCCTTCCCCTAGGAATGTGGATATCATGACTAAAGGTCTTTTGACGCAACAATGAAACTTTTGTGCTTGATGTCCTTCCCACTCCACTTATACCACCATTTGGTGAACTTCTAGATTTCATTCCCACAAATCCATAAAGGTTGGACAAAGTCCCTTTCATAACCAAAATATCGTTTTGTTCTCCATTTATATTTTCATGTTCTGGTGTGATACCAAAACTTGAAGCCATGTTATTATGCACAACTAATGGCTTGATGCAACAAACAACACACTAAATTCAGTTTGATGAAGTCCTCAATATTGTGTGAACACATAATAAATGATTTTAAAAAAAGCCATAGTTGGGCATTAGACATGCTTAATTAAAAACTTTTAAATAAAGGTGGTTGAGCTAACACGAAGTTACCATTGAACTTATTACAATAACTTATATTTAAATTGATTTCATTTCTTTAATTGAATAGTATCCATTTATCACACACATGTATAGTAAATTTATGAATAAAAGTTTGCTTGAGTTTAACACAAAAAGTTCAAGAGACATATGTCATGTAAAATACCACCATAAATGATTAAAATTTAACATTTGTGTGGCACTGCAAAAGACTAATTTATTCAAATGCTGAAAATAGTTCATCCAAAGAACATGCAATGGAAATTTTCAAAAAAAATAAAATGATGGATTTGATTTTTTAAAAATAAAGTTAAGATATTACATTAAATCAAATTTGCATAATTTATTATTATTATTGATAACCAATGTTCATCCATGTGTGTTCTTTAGAAGATTGTTATGATTACCAACCTTAGCAAATTAATTTGGATGGATGGCCCTTAGAAATTAAACACAACAAATTTTTATAAACCCCAAAAGATAAAGGTCCTTCCCTTGGGTTCAACTTCCCAACATTTAGGCAAGGGATAAAACTTGACACTAAATCCCCATAAATGGAAAGTTGTCTTCTACTTGAAACCCAAGAGGGGGCTAATTGGAGACTTTTCACTTGTGAAAGAAATGAAACTATGCACTTTTATGGAATAACAAAAAATCTAATACCCTTTGCCATAAGAATATTTTGAAAGAAATTTGGAATATCTTACCCTACCCCACAGTTGATGTTAAAAAGGATTATATAACCTTATGTCTTGGTTATCAAGGTTCCATTCCATTTCTTAAGATCCATTTACTTGGGGGAAGCCATCACCTTCTTTCTGATAGTATTATGTATGATTTTCTAGGGGGCTACAGCTAAATGGCATTTTTCTCAAGATTCTTAAGTCGAGAGTCTTGAAATTCTCGAAATTGGGACTCCCGCCATTTTGGACACCCATAGTTTCTTGTGGAAAACTTTGATTGAAGTGAGGTCTAAAGAGAAGTTGTAGCCCCTGTTGAGAAATTTCCAATGATATGTGGCACATTCTTATGCACATGTAAATTAGGGCGATTTTTGACTTTTAATGGTTGGGAATCAAATTGACACTTTGACTCACAACCTTTCTTTTGGACATAACTTGTGTTTTAAGTATTCAAATGGATAATGTGACCCCATTTTGACCATCTACATTTTAAAAGCTTTCCAATGATATAAGAAAGTCTTCAATCCAATGAATTTTGACCCTTCAAATCGTTCTTTAAAAAATTGGGAATCCATTGGAACTCCAACTCCCAAAATGTTAGTCCACTTGGGAGTGTGTGGGCTCATTTCACACTCCCTCACATTCTTGGTAATGTGAATGTGACTCCCAGGTTGCACTTTTGGCTCACACCTTTTTATGCCCTTGCCTTGGTCGCAAACCCAAGGCTAGGGTCATGACACATACTATTTACCAATTGACTTTTTATGGGAAAAAATAAATTTTCATATCTAACATGTAGCAAAATTTTATTAACTTATTCTTTAAATGATTGCCAATTCAACTACATAAAAAATCCGTAAAAAACATATTCTGTCTATGTACATAAAAATGCAATTCATTATAATATAATGCATGTAATTTTTTCACATGCATATCTTTTAAAAAATGAACATTAAGAACATAGGACACATTCTTAAGCTTTGATGAATTTTCATCATTATGCCTTCATTTATATAAAATTTCTTCATATTTTGCACATAAATACCAATTTTTACACACCAAGTAAAATGTTTTTCCTCTTCAAATTTTCATTTATAAAATCTAGCATATAAAAGATCTCAAAAAGCTCATATGTGTTGCCATGTGATTACAAACCTTGTACTGATTGGGCCTTCCACTTAACCTTTAAACATCACATCAGGGTGGACCAATTTGGTCATTCTTTAATGCATATATTTGTCTCTAGTGTTTAGGGGTTAATATCCCAAAATCATTCTCCTAATAAACCTTCCTTTTATTTAGCCATTGAGTATTTCCCACCTAATTGCTATAATTGAAAATTTTCCCTTTGTTAGTTAACATAATCACATAATTCCAAGATTGCAAATTGGGTTTTTATTATTGATATTATATCATCAACATCTAATTACATGTTCATGTTGGCAAATGTAAATGTGAATTAAAACAATAAGACATAATCCACAACATTGTTGATATTGTAGTACCTTGAAAGCTTCAACATTAATTATGTCATGAATTTGTAAAAATGTTGAAAGTTTTGGAAAATAAATTTTAAGGAAAATAAGTAATATTTTGGAATTTTAAAACATGTTTGACGTGGTATTTAAAATAAATAATTAATTAATTGAGACACTTGTGTTGAAACTACTTTTGTACTTCAAAATGACCTTTGTTAATATTCAATATGTGGGCCCACATTTGAAAGTAAAAATTAGACCATGTAGCTTTTGGTTTCTTTAAAGAATATTGAATGTTGATAAACAAACATAGTTTGTTGCACATAATCACAATCATATTTTATGTATACCAAGGTGGGATGTGTGCTAGCCCAAGTGTGAACATGTTACAAAATATGGTGAACTCAACGTATGAACAATGTTGTGCAATGTATATATCCAATTTTTCAAGAGCCAAATATCAAAGGAAATCATACTTAAATTTCATGGTAAATGTGCTTTCCCTAAGTGTGAACTTGTTATTCAAATTATTTTTCCTTCCAAAACTTGATTTGCTTAGCTTATTTGAAGTTTTAGTCACAAAAATAATCAAAATTCAATATTTCCTACACCTTAGGTTTGAAAATTATGGAATAGATTCCAATAAATCCTAATCATTGATATCTTTTCAATAATATCAAGAAATGCACCCAAAGTCATCTAAACTTGCTTTTTTATTTAATTGAATTACCATTATGAAAATTGTTTAATATTCAATAACTTTTCCACTATATCTCCACATGTTATAAAACCAATGTGTTACACCCCTATTCGTTGAGAAATTTCCACCAAGTGTGCAATCAAATACCTTGTGGTTTGAGAAATCTCAAAGTGACAAACTTTGAAAGCCTATTTTCCTTCATATTTTGGATTTTTGTTGAATTTTCATTAACAAAAATTACTTAAAATTCAATATCTCCTACATCTAGTTGGTCCATGTTTAAACCCATTATAGAAATTGGGTGAATTCTACGTTTTTAATATTGTTGTGCAAGGTCTATATCCAATTTTTGAAGAGTCAAATATGAAAGGAATTCATATTTATATTGAATGGTAAACATATATACAAGTGTGAACACATTAGTCAACTAATTTTTTTGAACCAAAACCTATTATATGTAATTCATATGAAATTTTTGTGATAAAAATCACTCAAAATTTAATATCTCTTGCATTTATGTCCAAATATTATGAAATAAATTTCAATAAATATTCCAACTTACTAAAATATTTTGAACAATTATAATCATGCACCCCAATTCCTTTGAAATATTTAGTTGTGATTTAATTTAATTTTCAATGAGAAAAAATCTATATTCAATAATTTCTACATCATAAATTGAAACAATATGAAACCAAATTAGTGCACTTCTATTTGTTGAGAGCTTTTCTTTACTTTCTCATTTAATAGGTAGTCAAATTCGGCTAAAGTATTTTTTGGATGGTCAAAACCTTGGTTACATCACAAAATCTTTAAAACAAACCTTTGAAATAATGTCATTTATTTAAATAACATGATCTAATGGATAAGGACTTTGGTCCTTAAACATGAAGTGAAGGGAGACGAGGGGTTTAAATGGCCTTCATACATTGTGTCCTAAATTAGTAATTTAAGTCTTTAGCTTAACTATATATGTCATTTAGATTCCTAGCTTAGATTAGGTGGCTTGGCCAAACCTAACCTAGTCCACTTACATTGTACGTATTTTAGGGTAAGTGATTTAGGTTTTATTTAACTAGGTTAAATGGAGCTATGTTCTTATCTTATGGTAGGTCACATACAAGTGCCTAGGCTAGGCAACCTTCACGAACCTACTTAGCCTCCTAGCAATAGAAGAAAAAGGAAAAAATGTAACCCATATATTTGGTACTATATACAACTATATGTTATTTACAACTAGTTTTGGTTGTTTTTGCAACTATTTATTAATTTTGGTCATACCTACAACTACATTGTGATTATTTTTTTCTTTGTCCTTCAATATGGACAACATCTAACGACATTTTCATCCAAGAATAGCCTTAATATGACCCATTACTTGCAATAGGGACAAAAATTAGTTGCACCATTGTGGGGTGGGCTGAAACCTTAAGGGTATAGATTCTAAAGTGTAGTAGGATATATATATATATATACATTCAAAATGTATATTTAGGGTATGTATATGGGTGTATATGGTTGTATTTAGGAAATAAATTAAAGGTATTTTAATGGGTCGATTAGGATATCTAATTTAATCTAACCTAGTCTAACATAACTTATGTTAACCTAACTTACATTAACTTAACCTAGGTGCCTAACTACCCTAACCTAATTATGTATATACATACTTTAATTTAACCTAAGTATCTAACCTAACTACCACAATTCAGCAAAATGGCCCGCATTGGAACTATGATTTACATGTCAAATTATTCTATTGCTAGGGTTTTCTTTTGTCATATGTTTAAGGTATTCATTTGTGATCTATTTAAGGTTTAAGGTTGTGAAATCTATAAGGCTTAAGAACCATTTTTTTTGGTTGTATGTATACTTGGTCAAAGGATTTGGGTTGTTTAGCATTTAAGGTTTTGAATTTTTGGTTTCCTAAGGTTTATGGTATTCAATTAAACCATACCTTAAGGTTTTTGGGTTCTATAAGGTTTTTAAGTAATTTCCTTATTTCATATGTTTAAGGTCTAGAGTTTTGGGTTGTTTAAGGTTTAAAGTTTTTAGTTTCCTAAGGTTTAAAGTATATAATTAAATAAAACAAAATTACAAATGTGGAATTTTTTTTAAATATTGTAAATTCCTAGTTGCAACATAATAGAAAACAACATGCAATCAAAAAGCTCTTGGTTCAAAAAAAGTTTTTTCTCCTAGTTAAACCATACCTTAGGGTTTGTGGTTGTTCATGTCATTTGTTTATGGTTTAAGGTTTGGGGTTGTTTAAGGGTTTATAGTTTTTTTGGTCATGTCCAAGGTTTCTGGTTTCATGAGGTTTAAGCTGTCTAATTAAACCATGCCCTAGAAGGTTTTTGGGTTGTTTATCTTACATTATTACAATTGTCGTGGATTCTTGTATGCCAATAAATAATGTCTTTTTAAATTAATAAAAATATTTAAAAATAACTTGGATACTATGTAAATGTCATTTTGAGTCCTATAAACTAAAATAATCAAGTGTCTAAAGTAATTTTTTAAAAAGGAATCAAAAGGAATGCATAAAGTCATACAATTGATTTCAAACTTTTTATACAACAAAAAATATGCCCCCTTCTATGAAAGTATATGTTCATTGGATGAACTTGATGAAAAACCAAATCAAACAAAAATTTCAAAGTCTTAAAATTTTGAAGGAAAGGGCTGCGAAGCAAAAGACTCATTTTAAAAATCATTTGATAAAAAAATTATGTTTAATGGGTTCAAAATGTTTAGCTTTAGATGCAGGTCACATGTGCAAGAAACAATCTTGCCAAAAAACATGTTTAGTTGTCCATTGAAACTCATTTTGGGATTTTCTGGGATTTTTTACGTTTTTGGCATTAAACCAAAATATTCATACACAATTATGTATGAATGTGAAAAATCACCATTAACACATGAATTATCTTAAATTGGACGATTCAATTTTTCTTACTTAAATTTGTTCCATCTAAATGTTATGTGTAAAAAATAGCTCTAAAAAATCCTTAAGTCCTTTTTTCCTTTTTTTGGTACCCCAACCATGAATGGACCCCTATCCTTTATAAGTTGGTAGGTAGATTGTATGTTTCTAAGTAGGTAGGAAAATAGGTATGTTTAGGTAGATAGGTCATTGGTTGCACCACTAAATACAAAGGATAGTCTAAGGTAACCTACTTTAGCCTAATACTAGTCTAAAAAGACCTACAATAGCTTAGGAAGTTAGTTTATGGTAGGCTACATATTGCCTACATTAATAGCTTAGGAACCTAATTTATTGATGTAAGTTACATATAACATAAGGTAGCATATACTATTAGCCTATGAATAGTTTGGAATAACCAACATTAACCTACAATAACCTAGACATTAGCATACATGCAACCTTATATACTACCTAGTTAATACATACCTAATAAGGTCTAGCCTAGGTAACATATAGGTACCTCCCTAAAATACAACACATACCTAGTACCTTGCCTAGGTAGGCTAGATACCTACCTTTTTAGTAGGTACCTAGTATGTACCTAGGTAACCTAAGTACCTACCTATCAGGTACTAGGTCATAATAGTTTTATAAGTAAGAGGTACTTGGATGTACTTGGTACTAAGACCTACCTACTAGGTATTTACCTAGTTAAGTAGCACGGGTTCCTATTGCGTACATACTAAGTACATACTAGGTAACTATTAAATATTACCTCATATAAATACTTACTAAGTACTACATACCTTACTAAATATTACCTATTGAGGTAGGTAGGTAAATAGATGGATAAATAGGTATATTAATTTAATAGGTACGTAAGAAGGTACATTAAGTACATTACAAATAGGTAGTTGGGTCAAGTACTTTAGCCTCATGTGTCTATTTATGCTTAACCTAAGTATGTGGCCTTACTTAATGCAAATATAATTTGACTATCTTGATTGAATGTGTAACTAGGTTAAGTAAATAATGTATTGTTTGAAAATGGATGTGAAAAAAATCCCAAAGAAGAACTTGAACGTAATTGTCAAATACCAATTTGATCCAATTCAAATCAACCCAATGATAAAAGCTTACATTAGATATAAGAATTGCAAAAAACCTTGTTCATAACCAATTTATTTCTTCCAAATTCCTCGACTTTGTTTTGGTAAAAGAATATATATATATTTGTTGCATTAATGGAGAGAACTCGCATAAAAGATATTTGTGCACAAAATTGCAAGACCAAGTACCATGAAATAATAAACCATCCACATTTTTTACTTGTGAAGGTGAGATAAAATGGAAGATATTACATGTTGGTTTTTTTTTTTAAAATCATTGAATGAAAATCTTGAAATAACCAATGATTTCTTCCAATGATGCTAGCAACCTTGAAACCCATTCTTGTTTCAACCACCAAAAAAAGTTCATCAATGTCATAAAAACAAAGCATTAAAAATTTTACCTCTTATTTTCTAGGTAGTTTAATCAAAATTCATTTGATTCACATGTAGTTTGATCAATATTTGTTTTATTCACAATGATGTACATAAAACATTGACAAAAGTTTTTACTTAGTATCATTTTTTAATAAAAAAATATTGTGATGTGAAACTTGGATGTTGGGTGCCTAGTTCACCCAAAGATGTTAGTGTAAAACTTTCATTTGACATATCAAGGGGTTTAATTAGTTCAAAGAAAAACATATCACAACAAAATTACAATTGAAGGGTAATATGAAAGGTACTTTTCAAAGTATGTCAAATTTATTATATTGACGTTGACAATTTTAACAACACCTCCAAAAGAAAGGAAAACAAAAAGGCAATGTTCAAAACCCCACCCCCCCTTCCCTCAAAACCTTCACCCAAACACACAATAGAAGAAGCAAAAGAAAAGCTTGCAATGGTGCTATTAGTAGAGCTTTTTATTGAGCTAATTACTTCCATAAACATCTAGAAAGTACATAAGTGGGGAAAGAAAATACCAAACAAATAAGGTTGCTGAAAGGGCAAAAAGGCAAAAAGAAAAAAAGAGTCTAAATAATAGTAGGTCCACCAATAACAACAAGTGGAACAATAATAAATAATTTGTGGAGATAACAACAATAGTAACTCCTTTGGGCAATTTGATTAACATTCATTTTCATTGATAATTAGTTTGATCAAAACTTGTTTTATCCACATTGTGCCAAGACAAAAACATTTTTCACCTCGAACGGGCATTTAATCAATGTTTTAATAAATTAGTTTCTTTTGCATAAAGTTCTAAGCATGCCAAAATTTTGATATTGACACACATCCTCAAAATATTGTTTCAACAAGTGGCAAGGCATGGTTGGTATTTTTCTTCAAAAGTTTATTAAAATAATGTTTCAAGCATTAAAAACGTTTGATCATTATTCTATGCATACATTATATTTTCAAAATGTCTTGGAATATTGTTTCAAACACAAATTGTGTTTAATCAAGATTGAAATTACACCAATATTTTTGAATAATGATTCAAACATAGATAAATTGGTCACTATTCAACATTTGTTCCATAACATATAGAATATTGTTTTAGTCACATATTGTGCTTGATTAGTACTCTAGTTAAACAATCATTTCTATGCATCCATTGGTTTTGGTAAGCACATATGCAATTTGATCAATATTAAACATAATCAAACATAGACCATTGTTTCAACCCCCACAAAGGCTTGTGGGTACAAAAATTGCACTTGAAATTAAGAAGTTAAATGTTTTAAAACAGAACTTTTTTGAAACAATGTTATACCATATTGGACACCTATGGCATTATTTAATGTGCACTGTAAAATCCTCTTTGTTCTAAACATAAAAACACCACCATTGAAAGTTATGAATTTCAAACCATATTCAAGAAGGCAAAACATTCCCTCTCCACCAGCATCCACTTCCAAATTTGGATGAAACCAAAACAACCATGTATCAAACAAAAGTATGAATAGAACCACACAAAATTGAAATGAAAACATTACAAAGTGTAGAAAATACCTTTTTGTAACCATAGTATGAAACACACATCATCATCATCCTTATCTTCATGAATGTTGACATCATAATTATTTATGAGTGTAAAAGTAGTAAATGGTGAATTTTCAACCACACGACCTTTAGTGTCAAGAATCTACAATCTCCTCCTCTTGCTCTCCAACATTTCCATCACTATAAGAAATTTTTATATCAAATACTGATTAAGTTTTTTGACAAAAATAAAAGCATTTTTTTCAACTTCAAGACTATGGTGAACATACTTATAAATAAAACAAAAAAATTAAGAAGCTACATAACTATTGTGAATAAACTAAAAACAAAATATACTTGAAATATAAACATTAATTTAATTCTTCCATATGTAACAACACTCGACTTGTACATGTTCCAACCAAACATGCACATTCTTGATCCTCCCATGTTTGGAATTCGTTTACACTCATTTGCATTAGCTTCATTATAAAATGTTTCAAACTCATTGGAAGGAATGGCATCATACAACAAAACCTCAACAACAATAAACATATTTTCCTTTTCAACGAGTATTGTTGAATATTTCAAATTTTGGAAACCCAACAAGATCATAGTATTTCTTGTAATGTTGCTTTGGTTTTTTCTTTTTATAAACATGTAAACACTTAACACTTGATGGATAGTAACCCATATACTTAGCCAAAAATGGATTGTTTCTTGCAAATTGCATATTTGATACAAATACCTTGCTTAGTCAACATTATTTCACTTTGTAAAAAACACTTCAACCAATTGTAACTTGAACATGCATAAATTTAATGAAACAAATGTTCAAAGAACTTACTTCCATGTTGCATCACATTATTAGATTAATGTTTAAGAAGATTTTGATCATGTTTTAGTCCTATAATGTGTTTTTAAATCCTTTCAAAACATGTAGGAACAAAAACATTACAAATTTTGCAAATCATGTAATGCCCATGTACACCTCATTCTACAATTGGCACAACAACAAAAAATGGTAAAAATACAACATATCAACATTTGTAAACATATCTATTAAAAAATTAAAGTTTGAATTGAGAATTACCAATTGACAGTCATTTAAAATATTGTGTCTTTTATTGAAGCTTGACAAATCAAACATGAAATAGGCTATTGTTGTGGTCCTCAATATGTTTTGCATTATGTGAATGTTTATTTTCACAATAAATGCAATAGTATTCATTGCAATTATCACAAAAAATGTGCATTTTTTTACTACCCCACCTTCTAGTGATTGACTTCAATTGTTTTGGTGTTTACAAGGTCAATGAATAATAGAACATCAATTTAGATTAGTTATTGAAAACAAAAAAAAACCAATTCTACACATACATTCTTTAATTTACCATAATGATAAATAAAAAAACCTATGTTTTTATGTCCACCATTGAACATGGGTTGATGGGATGGTATTTTGAACTTCCTTCAACATTTGGAGTATTTAAATGAATTTGAGGCCCCATGAAAGTTTGTTGCACATTGGGCTTAAGATGTGGCATCAAATCACCCAAAGGCACAAAAGAAACATTTTCCAAAGAATTTGCCAACTTGACTAGTAAATTGACATCATAGAAACCAACATGAAACCACCAGATGATATCAATTCCCATGAATGGGCATTGATACCACCTTGTGGATCTAGATTTTTAAAAATCAATAACTCAAGATTTCCTTTGAACTGCTTAGAATCTCCTCTTTAGTTTCCCCCCATCCATTTCGACATCATTAATGTTTAATTTTGTAAATTACAAAAAAAGGAAAGGCATTAAAAATCAAAACCCAATTGTGTCACACATTTGAAAATTATTACATTACTTTCACCACAATTTAATCAATTGTCAAATGAAAAAAATTCAAAGAGCAAACATCACTTAATTTTTGGCAAATTTTATGATTATAACATTTTAATTAAGCATTTTGGGTTCAAAAAAAACTTATACATGTCATAGGGTAATTAGAGATACTATCATAATTACTTACAAGATGTACTGAACTCCATATCTTTCATTTCATACAAACTCCAACTACCCATAGTTAAAAGTTCACCTTGAACTATGTGTGAAAAATGAGCTAATTGTTGTCTTCAAAAGACCTTGTTGTTGGCCCACAACCCACAACTTAAGCCAAAAGCCTTATATAACACTTGCACAAAAGTTGAAAATAAGAACCCAAGAATGTCAGAGACAAAGCTTTGGGTAGCACAAACATCCCCATCTCCTTGTCCTCTTGAAGGTGAAATTAACATCTCTAATAGTGATGTAGGAATTTTGTTGTCTATCAACACCAGCATTTTTCATTGCAAACTCACACCTATGCACCACAAAACAAATTATCTATTGAATATCTACTGGAAGATGTTGGGTTCAACTATAACACATGTTTCAAAAGCTCCTGGAGAATCTCATGAATAAGAATTATGTTTGTAGGCAATTCAACGTCCACCAATACATGAAATGAGAGCTCGTTTAAGTGCTCAAAACCAAGCTTGTCTATCATCTTTTCTTCCTACATAGCACGGAAATCTAAATCTGAATTTTCCTCCACAAAGATGTGTTTGTAAAAATGCATTTCTAGTAACCAAATGTAATTTATAACATAACCATGGTTGGAGAACTAACTTTGGTAGTGTCTTTAATTGAACCTCAACCATGCAAAAAACCCTATAGCTAGTTGTTGCCCCTAATTGTTTTAGTGAATTTCCATGCAACCCACAAAGTTAACTACAACCTCCAAAAGTTGTTTGTCAATGTCATTGTTAAGACATGGTACAAATAGTGGGACGTTTCCCTTTTTTCCTCAAGGTACAACATCAGCAAGCCTTTTTGCTCTGGTATAGGCCTCCATGTAGACCATGCATGCACATCATAAACAAATCCAACCATGTGAAATGCAAGATTACATGAAGAAAATGCCAAACTCTAGTTCCTAGCCATCAAAGAATACTCTAGTAAGCAAGCTCCTAGCAATATTAGTCACACAACACTACTAAAAAGGGTGTATGGATTGCTACATTCATCAACTTATTTATTAACAGGAACTTCAATGAATTGTGTTTATGGAAACACTAAGCGCAATTTTAGGTGAAAGAATAGAGTTCATTTCTTCATAGTAGTATACTTTCAAGAAATTATGCTCAAGTTATAGCAAATGCATTTGTATTTGATGATAGATTTTACCCACCTAGCATTAACACCCTTGAAACGAATAGAAAAAATGAAGCTTTAGATGTAGCAAATGGGTAAAAAATTAATGCATTAGCTTCCTTACCCATAATAGATTAGACATGTGTTATAATGCCTAAATCAAACCCTTCTCCAACTAGCTACCCTATGACTAGTAGACTTAGCTAAGGTGATTTACTCATGTGTTCTAACAATAGTTCTATAACAAGCAAAAATAGGATTGTTGAAGTTTTGGATGAATCACTACTAGGGGGCATACACAAGGACAAATGGAGTGAGAGGAATAGGTGCTATGTCTTTGACAAGATTGAAAATTCAAACCATGATCTTCCTTAGTTAATGGGATGTCTTGCAAATGAACTTTGCGCACATAATGTATATTGTGAGACAAGCTAGCCCTGGCTCAATAGATTTGCATTTTGATTCTCCTACTACTAGCAATGCACCTTTGGTACTGCAATATGGTTCAACTAAGACTAATTACTACAACTTCAATGTTTTGTCCCAAGGTAGCAAAAAACTTGCCATTAGGCAAAGTGTTTATGTTCATGGTTCCCCAACCAACAACTTGAAGGACTACAATGCTTTGATGAATGGTTTCAAAGTCAAAAGGCATTTGAGTTGGGGGTGCCACACAAGTTATTGACCAAAGGCTTGAAATATTAAACAAGCTAGCATAAGCCTTCAATATCACCCAGATTGATGTTGGCATTTTCATGATCTCCAATAATCCTAACAAAACACCGAGCTACTCAGTGACAGTAATCTATTTCCAAGGAAATTAGTTATGAACATAAACATGGTGAGAATGCAATTAGATCTCTACTAAGTTCAACACACTTGCCAAGTGGATTCCATGCTTCACAAATTGGTGTAGTGATGAAGAATGACAAGCTTAGAGATATTTCATCAACATCACCAGAGTACAATAATTTGGAGACTCTTGGGTCAAGTTGAAGTACCTCCATTGGGGACATGTGTTTGGAGATGGAGCTTCCAAGTTTAAAACTTATTTGTGTTGCTGGTTGTAGTCAAATTATTGACAAATGTGTGTAGGTGTCTCATTCTCTCTCCTATTCTCTGGTACTATTTTTAGTCTTGAACCAAGGGTTAAAACAATCAAATGAAGGCCCTTCCAAAAGCATCAACAAATCTCATCCCTAAGCCTTCACTTTGGTAAAAATCTTGAAGCTAAATTTAAAATCCCAACTTTGCTCAAGTGCAATTTTCAACAAATTATGCAAAGTAACTCAAAGCTTGTGTGAACAGTTTTTTAGAGGAATGGATGAAAAAAAACCCACCCACATAATTGGTGTCGAGTATTGATTTGTTGAAGAAAAAAATATGTGAAAGACTAATCATAATAATAACTCCCATTCATTCATGGGGAAGAGCATGTGGTTTTATGAGAAGAAGAACTTGAGGCCATGTAGGAATGACATGGGAAATATTTTTCCACATGTACATGGATGGAAGTCACAAAATGGATGAAAAAATTGGAGGAAAGTTTAACATCAATAAACTTTTTGGATGATAAATGCAAGTAGATGAATTATTTGGATGAAAGATTCGATAAGTTGAAATTTATGGATGAAACTAATTTCAAAATAGTTATGCTAAATGAAAACCACATGTACAAATACAAAAGTTACAAAATGGATGAAATATTTGAATGAAAATTGAACATCAATGAACTTTTTAGATGATAAATGGAAGTAGACAAAATGTTTGGATGAAAATTTTAACTAGTTGAAATGTATGGATGAAATTCATTCCAAAATATTTATGATGACTGGAAATTACTAGACTTGCATAATTTTAATGTCAAACTTCATCCATGAAAAAAATTGTCAAAGGTGAAACTCCAGGAAGCTACTTTACAATGTAAGTTAAATTAACTCACATAGTAAATCAAGGGTAGGGAATCTACATAATGATGGAATGGAAAAATGCTTGAAAAACTAGTGAATAGTGCATTACACACATCATGTTGAAGAATATTTTTATTTATGTAGCAGAATGCATTCCAAAACAACAAAACCCATAACAATCATATTTAACAACTATCTAATGAGATTGCACCTTACTTTAACTCCAAAACTTTGGCACACCCTAGGATGGATAGTGGATGAATGGTTATCTAATCCTAGAATACATGGCATATTGCAAAATGTAATACAAGCGCTTACATTACACCCACGGCCTTCGCTTGCTGAAGGATGCAGACATCATGGAAGAAAAATATCAAACTTTGGGTTCACCTTCTTATGAAGTTAATAGTTGAATTGGAATGTTTGGTTTGATAATAAAATGAAGTTCTAAACTATTTTCATGCTTACATGTGAATGTCAAATAATTAATTGCACATTGATTATGTTTTTGGTCTAATTAATTATGACTTCACCCCTTTGCTATGGAAAACAACAATCAATATCATTTCAAGGTTGGGTGCCAAGTTTGTAGGTTTGGGCAATAATTGAAGTTATTACTAATACCTCAAAGGACTTGTGGTCTAATAATGTTTGTCAAGCAAAATTTGGATTATTAGCTACTTTTTTATTTGAACTTGTTATCAAGTTGTATCATTTTTTTTCAAATGCTAACAAATTGTTTGACAAATGAATCCAATGAAACCCATGATTTTGATGCTAAACTTCAAGTCACGTGACAAATGAATGTAAAAATTGGTACAAAATTGGGATCTATGTGAGGGGGTTCTAACACATAAATGAAAGGAAAGGTTCCAAGACATTCTTTTATGTTGTTTGTTTAACATTATAAAGTTCACAATGTGTTGGCAATGATGTTAAACGCCCATCACAATGGGTTGGGACCAATCATTCAATATGTTGGAGAGGAGAAAACTTTACATACTGCAAATGAGTATGACACAGAAGTCATTCTTGGTTTGTGCATGTCAGTTTTGAAATTCAAGTGATGCAAGTAAAAGAGTTCTTAGTTTTACATCCCAAAGTTCTTAAAATGTACAAGTTTGTATGACCTCATGGAGACTAATGAGGAGATGGCATTGGCAATGGTAAAAAAATAGTCAAATCATTTCAAGATTAATTAAGAAAATCATAAAAAGGAGTGAAAAGATTCATTGGCATGGTGGAGAGTTCATGAGGTACAATTTTCTTATGTTGGATTGATAGGTCGACAATCTTTTAAGGATTGTTGGTTCATGAATTGAGATGGAAAGAGTATTCAATATTGTAGGTATTTGCATGAACATGTAGTGCTTTAATTGGGCATAGAGAATTTTGATATGCTTATAAACACCTATAATAATTAGCCAAATGATATTGTTGATGGTTTGGCATCAATGGAACAATTCATGGAAATGCAACATTTTTTAATGGAAGAAAATGAAAATATAATTGCTAAGTTTGGGCTTTTGGAGTTGGAAGAAAGCAACAATAGACTTTAGGTAAATGTTTGTCTTTTGCATTTTTCAAGTTTTCTTTTCTTCTAATGCTAATTTTGTTTAAATTAGGTTGATGTGTTCAATTTGTTGTTTTTGTTTGTCACAAATCTTGGAGTGATGTTGGAACAAGGTTGTTGTTTTATCACCATAATCCTAGGAATTGGAGATGATATAACCAAGAAATTTGCTAGGTTTTAGGCTTTTTTTTTTCCCCTTTGTTATTCCACATTGAATTTGGGTTTTCTTTTTTTTTTGTTTTCAACTTTGGGGGGTGTTTGAGGGCTCCATTCAAGAATGTTTGATGGGTATTTCAAAATACAAATGTGCGACAAAATTAGGGGGTGTTTTGAGGCTAAAATTGGGATATAATTTGGGAATGTTTGAAGGCATAAGTAAGATATAATTGGGGGTTATTTGAAGAAGTCTTTGAGGGTGAACTAGGGATGTGTTTTTGGGGCAAAATTTGGGGGTGTTAGAATGCACAAATAGGGTATAATTAGGGGGTAAATTAGAGGGCATTTGAAGACTTGTGAGAGGGCAAAAGGTTGATAAATTAAAGGGTGTATGAAGGGATGTTTGGGGGTAGAATAGGGAGTTGTTTGACAACAAATTAGTTTGTGAGAAAATTTGAAGGCATGCAATTTGAAGGTTAAATTAAACAAAAATTCAACATGTTTTGAAGGCAAAACTCAAGGGTGGCAAAAAGGTAGAATTTGAGGCAAATACAAGTCCAAGAAAATTAAACATGGAACAAAATGACATAAAACAAAGGTTATGATCTATTAGAAACAAATTACTAATGTAGTTTAAAGTTAAAAGTATGTTAATTTTTATTGATTTGAATTTCTCAAACCTTTGTAACAAATTAAGTTATTTTTGGGAATAAAAATTTGCCTTGTTTTTTTATGTTTTGGATTTTGGAACCTAACTTGGAAGGTATTTGGAACTTATCCAAACCTACCTAAAAATGGGAAATAGCCAAGCATAAAAATTGAAAAGGAACTAGATTCAAAAATGCCCTTAAATTTACATTTTGAAATCAATTCAAATCCTATTTCTTTAAGAAAAAAAAAACCTAAAATGAGAATTAGAGCCTTGCCCATGAATTTCAAAACAACTTTAGTTGATTGGCAGAAAATACTTTAGTAATTGGAGTTGGTGGTTCTTTCTAAAAGTATGAATTGCAAAACATTAGATTTAACCTTATATTATTTCTTGACCATAATTTCAATCCAAGTATTATGGGCTAGCTTGCTAGGTGCCTTGGCCAATACTAGGTAAGTAAGAACATAAGGTATAATTGAACCATGTATAATTTGGGGGCAATAATTTCAATTCTCAAAGTTAGTTAAACTAAGGTATTAAACCAATTTTTTACCTAACCTTTCATCTAGTGAAAATAATGCATAGTAGTACATGATTTAATCACACAATGGTGGAATTAACACCCCAAATTCAACCATCAACAAAATTGGAAAGAAGTAGGGTTGCTTGGGTGATGGGTTTCCAAATTTGGGAGTAAATGAATACATCCTTTGACACTAGGGGATGTGGGGGATTAACCTTGGAAGTGACAAACTTAGGACATGCAAATGGTACAACTCATGTCCCAAAGTCCCTTGGGACTCTTGCAAAACAAGCTTGTAGTATAACATGTTGTTTTCAACCTTTAGGATTGAACCACTTTGGGATGCACATAATGGACTGCATTTGCTAGTTGGAAGGTAAAACTTGTGAAAACTTTAAAAGTTGAAATGCCAAATTCCTACAATTACATGTACTTGGTTAGAAACACACCATGTATACACATCACATATTCATAATGCATTTGGTGTAGGGTAATGGCCCAAGGTGAGGACATTTTCAAACTAAGGGGCTTAGGAAAGGTGTAGAACTGAGTCTAGCCCCAATTTTTGGAATATCCCACCCATGGGTGTAAACCAGTGTTGGGTGCTTCTTTGAAAACATGTTAGTTCTTTGAGTGGGTAAAGTGGATATATCATGGGTGATTCTTATTTTGTGAAACCTTTGTTGTCGCAACCCCACTTTGAGGGAGTTGTGAGGTCACCACTCACACTCCCGAAAATGGGACTTGGGAGTCCTTCGGGACTCCTGAAAATTCATAGCGCAATTGCAGGGGTCAAAACACCTCATATTGAGGCGTTCTTTATATCGTTGGAAAGGTCTTGAAGTGTAGATGTCCAAAATGGCCTTGCATGAGCCATTTGAACATCTGCAGCACAAGTTATGGTCGAAAGAAGGGTCGGGAATCGACCCGATTCTGGTGCGTGCAGGTGAAGTGCAACACACTGTTGGAAAGCTCTCGAGGAGAGTTACAACTTTGGTTTAGACCTCGTCCTGATCCGAGTTCAGGGCGAGAAGTTATGAGTGCCCAAAGTCCCGAGAGTCCAAACCAGGACAGTTTCGGGACTCCACTTTGGGAGTTCCGGGAAAAAGAACCATTTGGATGCAAGTGTGGCAGAGAGCTGTAGAGAATACTATATGGGGGAAGGTGGTGGCTTCCCCCGAGTCCGGGCCGTGGTTAGTCAAGTGAGTCCAAGGTCACCCGTGGTTTGTCCCAACACTAAAAGTGTGCAAAATGAGTTCTAACTAACTTGTTGGTTGGATTTGGATGTAGGACCGATAACTAAGTAAGCTTGTCCCTCTTCCTAGTCTAATCACGGAGCTTTCAACACGCCCCTCTCACCCCCCTTTAATGCTGGAAGCTAGGAGCATGCCCCAAGTCCCAGAAATTCCGCAACTTGAGTGATTTAGCCCAACTTGGGGCTAATTAGGGACTTGGGAGCGCGTCATTTGCCCTTGATTCCAACCCAAAAATCATCAAAAAAATCATACCCTTGCACTCATTTTTGACCCACCATTTTAGAATGTGAAAGTTCCATCATCAACTTGGGTCCAAAAAAAAGTTGGAGTTTTATTATATAAACCCAACATGCATGGAATTAAAAAACCAAGGTTTTAAAGAAACCCAAAATTTTTAGAATTTAAAACCAAGGTTCTTTGAGGTGTAGGATTTTGGATTGAGTTTATTGGGTTTAAGGTTTTGAGTTTTTAGTAATGGAAAAAACATGAGTGCACATCACCATAATTTAGTTCCTTGAATGTGACCTTGGAATGACAAAAACATGTCATTACTTTGCTTATTGGTTTTATTCAAGATGGTGAATGCATTAAAATTTGATCTTGACAACAATGTTTTTTTTTTCTTTTAAATTCCTTTTTTGCTCATTTAACTTTAAGTGTTGTTTTTTTGTTATATCATTGTCACTCCTCTTTTTTGCATTCCTTAGCTATTGTTTGTCTTTATTCGAAGAGTCAAGAATTAAGAAGCTCAAGGGTTGTTAGTTGTTGCGCTATTATAAGTAATTGTTATTTTCAACCATTGTTATCTCAAATCATCAATCATTTAATCTACATCCCTCCTCTTGGATTGATGTTCACTCTAATTACATTTCATGACTTTTTCCTCTTGGACCAAAGTTCATTCTAATTGCATTTTGTGACTTTCTACTCCCACCCCACCTTTCCAACCTATTGGTACCATGGAGTCTTCAACTCTAGATGCTAGTGCGCCTAATTCTAATGCCCGTTCTATTGATGTTTTAATATAGTAATAACAATGATATCATAAACAACATGGATTAGGAAAGTTTGTATAATGTTAGTGTTACAATTTTTTTCATGTAGGAGGTCTTGTTAGAAAGCATGAAGAAGCAATTAATGTCCTCATTAATGGATTTTGACCACTTGGGCATTATTCAAGGTAAACAACAATCAACAAGTTGATTTGTAACTAAGTCAAGTTATGTGATGCATTGTTTTTAAAAGTGAGATACTATGCCTTGAGATTTTGGCTTTGTGCACAAGATGCCCAAAGGCCCCATTGCTTACAATAAGGCTCATGGCATGTTAGCCATGACAACACATGTGGAACAAAAACATGTTCATTTAAGAGGTTTAAAGAGCAACAACATGCTTGCATTTAGGTCTTCTTAATTGGGAATGACAATTAAATGGAAAAATGTAACCCATGTGCAATTTGTCTTGGTAGAATGTTTGACAACCACATGCACTTTAGATTTTTGAATGTTGAAAGGGGCCACAATGTTTTTGCGGTAGTTGTTAATTGTCTTTCCACCAATTGGGAGTCCAAACACATCATTGTTGGATTTTTGAACCCATGATACAAGTAGTTCTACCATGGTTATGAAGTTGAAACACATCCTTGATGAGTTTTTACTCACACAGAAGATTGTGGTTTATGTCAATTTGTAAACTTGTTTTCAAGCTCTTAAATCAATTGTGTCATGTGGTGATCTTGGCACAACTAAACCATTTGATGGCTCTTGTTTCTGCCATGCACCATCAAAAGTATGTCAATATGCCACTTTAGATGACAAGCCAACTTGTGGATAACTTTATGCATCAATCAAATATGCCCAAATTGACATCTAAAAAAGTATCACATGGTAGAAAATATTTGGTAAGGGGGAGCAAGTGTGGGAGAAGGCATGTGTAGATTTTGGTTTAAACCTTTCCAAATTGAACACCTTGGTGAATATGAGGTACATTTATGGGCATTTTACATGTTTGTTGGATTTTGAATTCCTAGCAATTTGAGTATGTGATTGAAGCTTTTGAAAATTTGAACTCTTGGAAATTACATTTAGGCTTGCATAGAAACTCTTTGTACAATGCAATAACAATCAAAAACAACATTTGAAAAGTTACAAGCAATTTGAAAAGTAGGTGAAAGTGGCATTTTTCCATGGCCTATTTTGAAGATTAAGATTTTTGTAACAACAAAAATTCTTGGACCATTTATGTCTTCTTTTGTTAGGGGTGATTTGTGTTTTGTCTAATCTATTCAATGGCTGAATTTTCCATGGTCGATTTCTTCCTTGACTGATTTTTTTTATAGCTAGTTTTTTTGTTCAATGGCTGATTTTTCCATAGCTGATTTCTTCCTTGCTAGATTTTTTCCATGGTCGATTTTTATGTTCAATGGCTGATTTTTTCATACCTGATTTCTCCTTTGGCTTAATTCTTTCCATGGTTGATTTCTTCCTTGGTTGGATTTTTTTCATACTTGATTATTCCTTGGCTTGATTTTACATCTAGTGGCTAATTTTTCCATACAATTATTTCGTCCTTGGATAGTTTTATTTTATTTTATTTTAGATGGCTGATTTTTCTGTAATGGTTGATTTTTTCATATTTGATTTCTTTGTTTGCTAATTTCTTTCCAATGGTCAATTTCCCCTTAGATGGGCTCATAATGTTTTTATTTCTTTTTGTTCAAGATCATTATTTCAAAGATTTATTACACCATAAAAAATGTTTCCTTCAACAATCATTAGCGAAAGAATTCAACAACCACATTTTTCCATGGCTACTTTGTTTTTTTCAAGGGTGTTGTTTTGTACATGGTTGTTTTCATAATTTTTTGGTGGCCTACCATGGGTGGAAGTGGAAAGCTGTGCCTTGACACCATTGTGGACTTTGTGATCCAAAAGTTTTGTGAGATGGATTGTCATGAAATGCTAGTTTATATTGTTGTTGAATCATGTGATGGGTCAAATTATAATCAAACAAGTCAACAATGACAAATGCCCTAAGGAATGTAGTCCTTTTATGGTCATTTTGACTTTTTCATAGAAAGGAATTTTTGAATGAAATCTTTTGCAAATTGCTACTAAACATGTCTATAATGTTTCAATACATTACATGTTCTGTGTTAATCTTTTCAATGTGTAGATTTTGCCAAAAAAAATTTGTGTTGAAAAATGATCATAATTTCAAATCATTCTAAAATATGTTAACTATTTTAAGCCTTAGTTTCTTATATTAGAAGCTACAATATTGTTTTGTATGTCATGTACATTACACCTCATTTGCATGTGCTAAAGGATTCTTGAAATTCTAATATTTGAAACATATTTTGAATTCCATGCTTTGAATTTGAAAATATAAAATTTCACAAATTTTTAATTATGAATTTTTTTTGAATGCGAGAAATAGGTTATTATCATTTCAATTTTTTTCCCATCAAAATTTTTATATGAGAAGAATCTTTAACTTAGTCCTTCACAAAAATTGATTGCATTTGAAATAAATGTTGTTCAAGTTCAAATTGTTTCACTAAAATCAAAAACCAAAATTAAATCAAATGCATTTTTAATTTAAATTTCTCTACATTCATATTAATCATTTAGCACAACTTCCCATGATTAACACGACATTAAAATGGTAACATATAAATATATGGAACACATTTAACAATTTTGGTGCCATTCGACATGGCTTTTGGTTCATTTGACTTTGAATCACACTTGTCCTGAACTTCTTGCATCTAGTATGAATGCACAACTAGAAATCTTATATTATGTAACCATGTACTGTGACTACATGTGACTATCTATCATTTGCAAGTATATTATATTATTTTTGTAATTACACACCATTTTTTTAAAAAAATTATTATTTTTGTGATTGTGTTGTAATTATTAAATTGCACATCCTTCCATATTAACTAACCTTTTGGATTTTTCATACAAGAATAGGCCCTTTGGTTCTTTTAATTGCAAAATTAGTTACAATTTGGTTATTTTTTATGGTGTGTTTATGCATTTAATGTAAATTCAGCTATTGTAAATTTTATTAAAAATATATTTAACATATTTAAATATATTTAACTCATATTCAAGGTATATTAAACAAATATTTGTTCATATTATGGGCATATTAAAAAATTTGAAATTCATTTTGATTATATTTGGTTTGTTTAATAATATACCATGCTTTTAAAAGTATGATTAAATTATAATGGCAAGGTCATATTAATATGATGTAATCATCGTATTAAAAAAATATTAATTATTGATGAGTTATTACCATTAACTAGTTGAATTAAACATATTTAATTTTTAGTAAGGGTATATTAATTATTTGAAGTAGTTAATTAACAAATTAGATGAATCAAACTAATTAATTAAAATAAATATTTTTTAAAATAAAAATATTTTGATAATTAACTATCTAAATTAGATTGATTAATTCAAATAATTATTTTAAATAATTAATTCACATATAAAATAATGAGATAATTAACTATTTAATTGTATAATTTACAAAATTGAAAACAAACACAAAGCACATGGAAAATATTTTTTTAGTTGCAACCCAATTTGCTACTAAGGTGCAATTAAAATATTTAACTCATATGTTTATTTTTGAAATTTATTTCACAAACTATAATTATAAAGAAGGTGTTTTTCTTGTGTTCTCACATTAAAATACATCTACCAATTTGGGATGAACTCAAAAAAAGTTTAACCCTAAAAATAAAATAAAATAAATAAAAATATTTATATGGTTACTTTTAAACTCACCTACCTTCCTACCTACTTGCTTCTTTAAGTAAATCTTATTTTTCTACCTAGGTAGGTAGGTAAATAAATATGTAGTTTAGGTAGGTCTTACCTACCTACCTTCGTAGGTATGTAAGTATGTGGTTTAGGTAGGTAGGTATGCCCTACCTATCCATTTTTATCTACCTATTTAATTTAACCTAGGAACTTAGGTAGGTAAGTAGGACTTATCAACATACCTACCTAGGCCTACGTATTGATCTATTTAGCTATTTAAAAACACATTTATTTTAATTTTTTTTCCCAAAATTCAATTGATATCCCACATGTCAACTTCAATTGTGCTACATGTCACAATATAAAACCATTAAAAATGAATAATCATAATGCAAAAATTAAATATTTTTGGAAATGCACAAATTATGGGTCACATTGTAAAATTTGATTTGACCAAATGTATCAATATAAAAACATCTATAGTGGATGATGGAGATTAAAAAAATTATTTCTAATTTTCATTTTTTGAAAATGCATAAATTATGCCATGTTGTAATATGTAATTGGTTATTAGGGAAATTGTACATTGTGATAACTAGTTGCAAAAAATTATACAATCAAAGTATATGGTCAAGACCATATATTTCATCCATGTGCATTGTGTTGATGTCATGTTTGGTCATGATTTGCAATAAAACGTTCATTGCAATTAAACATGCAATTAATGGAATATTTAGTTACCAAAGTGATTTGCAATTGGTTTCTGGTCATAAATTGAAGTCACAAATTGGGGTTTTTAATACTAGAGTGAATGACATCTTTTTTAGTCATTTGTGATGTTTGCTCAAAAAATTCATCTTGGATTTTGATATTTCCATTCCCTATTTCATGTTTTCATATTTTGTTTTTATTGCTTGGCCATTAATTGACCTAACCCCACATGCATTTGACCCTAAGGGTTGTACTAATCAAACAACAACCTTTAGGATCAAATCTTCATTGAAATTGTCAAACCAATAGACATCTTTCTTTTAATGTGCTTAATGTTTTCAAATCAGTGATTTTTTCAAATCGGTCATTACATTGGTGATAATATTGATGAAAATTTAAGCAAATTTTCCTTATGTTAAATCAAACTTTTTTCAACTAAATAAGTTGTTATAAGTTAGCTTCATTTTTCACATCAATTGTTATTTTTCTTTTAGATTTGTCGAGGAATAAGTTCAACATCTTTCACCATCTTTTGGATGTTTACTTTTGACCTTTGGCATGCCTCTTGGTGATTGGATTGTGATAGCTTGTTCCTTTCCAATTGCCTAATTTCAAATAAAGACATTTACAATATTGTTGACATCAATGTTAAAAATAAGTTCAATTTGAAGAACTCAATAGGGTTATGGAGGGATATGGGATACCTACAAGATTAAACTTCCAAATTTTGTTGTTAACTACCATTTAATGTTTTCTCGAAGTATTCCATGGGGCAATGAAGGATACCTACAAGATCAAACTACCCAAGGATTTTGTTGTTAGTTGCGATCTTACATTTTCTTGAGATACTCCATGGGGTGATGGATAAATATCTACAAGATCAAATTGCCCAATGATTTTGTTGTCAATTGCCATCTCATGTTTTCTTTGAAGCACCTTCACACTTCACCCCAACCTAGGTTTGCCCATAAGTTGTTTAAAACATTTGATTCTTCTTGGTGGGAATGGTAGTGTTATGAGTGATGATGCGTGTAAAAGAATATCCTTAACATCACCTCATAAAACTTCACCTTAGATACAAACACCTATGGCCACACACTTATTTGGATTAATTACCTTGTTTGGAGCCTTGTTAAAAATAGTTTGCATGACCTTTTTGACTTTAGGCATGCAAGTAATGCCTCGTACTAATTACAAATGCTCCTTCATATTAACAATGTGGTGGTAGATTTGAACTTTATAGTAGTATGCAACCCTTGAAAATTCCATTTTGGCCTTATGGTTTAATGTTTGGCAATGTGGGTATGTCATCCAAGTATTGAAAAGCTTGCAACTCTTGGAAATTCCTTTTAGGCCTTGGGTTTAATAGTTGGTAATTTGTATGTGATCCATGTTCTTGGAAAACTATGTGGTTCTTGGAAATTGTTTTTGGGCCTTAAGGTTTAAAGTGTTTGGAAATTTGGGTATCTCATCCAAGCTCTTGAAGACTCTATAGCTCTTGAAAATCCTCTTGGAAGTCTATGGTCGATTTTTTTTTTGTAGGGGTGATTTTAGCATCCATGAACTTAAATGGCTAGACTTGGATCCATATTTGCCCTATGCATGGGTCCCTTTTTGATCTAACTTGTTATTTTTTTTGTTGATTGTAGGCTAGGTTTGTGGGTTGTGTTTTGTTGTTCCAAGATTCATTGACTTATTGGAATGCAATTGCATTGTGTTATAGTCAACAATTTGTGACATTCTAGGGTTGTGTTCCATTTTCAAGAACTTGGGCTAATTGTGAAACGATGGTGAAAATATTGTCACTGATTGTGATTAGTGTTGTTTTGAATCAAAGCCTTAGACATTGATTGCTTGGGGAGGCGTTGCACTTTGTCATCAGCAAGATGCATGAGATGCATGATGAAGTTGCTAATGTGGTTGTCTGTGACAACATGGATGATCTAGAGGCAAATTTGTTTGATGCACTACTAGAAGAATTCATGGTTTGCATGAAATGTCAAGTGTTGAAAGTTCTTCAACGTTTTTTTCTTTTTTGCATGGGTTTGATAAGAAAAGGGCTCACAATATGTTGGCTTTGATGATGGATTTGAAGTTCAAAAGCATGCACATGGTGGGGCAAAAACATGGTAAAGTAAACAATTGGTGATCCTTGTCATAAAAAATGACAAGTAGACATAAGTAGGCTTTAATGTATTGAAAGTAGAAATATTATTTATTCATTGATCAATATAAGAATATTATATTACTTTATTATAATAAAGTTCAAGAATCACCATTTTAATATGCATCTAAATAGATTTCAAAAAAATGAATCTACTTACATAGATGTTTGGGTTTTACAAAATTGGTTACAAGTAGATGAAAGTAGATCAAATATTGAATTTTTCTACTTTCAAATTAATAGAGACTTTGAGTATACTTATGCACTTTCAAATTGTACATATTATAGTCATAATATATAAATTTTTTTAGGTAGAATTTATTTTGAACACCATATTACTACTTAGTTTCAAAGCTACTTGTTACCTACTTTTATAATATAAAAGTTATTGAAATTTTGTAATCAATTTATCACAAACCCAATGGAGATCATGATGGTTTTATATTTTTATTTACAAAGTTTTTTCATTGACTTTTTAATAAGTATGTAAAAAAAAAACTCCAATTACAAATTGGATTTTAGGCATATTATTTTTTGGTCTACATTACCATGCTTTTGCCCAGTGAACAATTATTTAGGTCATGAAAAAATCCTCATTGGTTGTTCAATATAATGTTGGTTTGTTGTTGCTTTTGTTAATTCAATGTTACAAGGTGTTGATGCCTTTTGTGTAAAATGAAAAGGTTTAGGTGCAATTGAATGTGAAGATTTGTTTCAACCATAGAAACTAGTACAAAAGCTATGAGCCAACTTATGGCATGGGAGCTTGATGCATTTCATCACTATCATGTCGGTGTAGACAATTGTAAGTGTGCATTGTCTTGGTGGTGCACAAAGGAGCACAAGTTTCCAACAATGGCTTTGTTAGCTTGCATATCAAGATAGAGGATTCTTTCAATTGTTGGAGTTCTCATTGCATTTTGGTGGTGTTAGTTGCAAATTAATCACCATTGCTAGATGGCTTTTGTAAACAAAAATTGGCCCAACTATCCAAGGGTTGAATGTTCTAAGCCTTCCAACCTTGCAAGTGCATGAGCAATAAAATCAGAGTTGACGAAAGAGCTTGATACAAAGTTTGAAGATAAGGTTGAGTGGGAAAAGAATTCTTGAATCTTTGTGATTTCAATTTGTTCCTTTTGTTGCTTTGAGATGTTTTGTGTTTCATTGGATTAAAATGGCCACAAATCTGAATTTTTTGATCTTGCTCATTTCCAACGTTATTGTGGATTAGGAAGCTTCATTAAGCTTCATGGATTCCTTGATTGATTTTTTTGCATGGTTGATATCTTTCTTGGTTGATTTTTTTTGCGTAGTTGATTTGTTCCTTGGCTGATTTTTCCTATGGCTGATTTCAATGAGCTCTCTAGTGTATAAGTTGTAAGTGCCTTTTGGAATCATTAAAAGAAAACTCTTGGATTGCTAAATTCTTTGAAACTGTAAGTTTGTAGTGCTTGCATTGAAGGATAGTTCAAAAAATCAGCCTTTGAACAGTTTAATACCTGGGGTAATGCATCTAACTCAAAAAAAGCTGGCCTTGGCTGGTTTAATACCTGGGATAATGCTGTCAGGGGATTCCTTGAAAACCAACAAGGAGCTGGCCGGTTGCCTCTCAAAATACTACCCCGGAAAACTGGTCGCTAGATATCCTAAACAACCAGAACTGGCCAGTTGTTAGAAAAATAAAAACTCTAAGAACCCAGAACCAAGCAGTTCTTTAAAATCCAAAATTTCAAAGGCCCACAACCGGGCCCTTCTGCGACTTTCGTAATTGTCAACTACCCAAAACCAATTGTTCTTTGAAAACTCAAAGAATCATCGAACACTGGTGTAAACCTGACATAAAACAGAACATAAAAACTTGCATTAAACGTTCAGTTGACCACGAGGTGATAATGGATGCATAGATCACGAGGTGTGCCACACATGTTCTAAATGTGGTGACCTCGAGGTCAAGATGAATGCACATATCACAAGGTGACCACCCCTCTTGGTATATTGTTGCATACATCATGGGGTGACCACCCCTCTAAGTGTATTGTTTCGATGCAGAGGAAAGGTGGGCTCCTCTAAGACTAAAGATAAAAGCCAGGGTTCCAGTATGAAAGTTTGCCATCCAGTTGAAAGCTTCTTCTAGAGGTCAAGTAGACAAGGTAAACAGTACTGTCAACTCTTTGTGCAAGCACAAGGAAACCCATACTCAGATTTTTGAGTATTTTGCAATACTGGTACACCACATGAACTAAAACACTAAGCAACTAATTTTGGTCATTTCCAGTGATAATCTGACAAAAATCTCAGCCAGAAGCTATGATTTTTGCACATGATGATGTGGCACCAAGCAGGAGAAATATTTATATTTCAGTGGAAAACAATGAACTCCATCCTTGTGAACAGCTCTCCTGTGGATTCCATGACATGAGATCAATTCTGCATATATTTCTAGTGTGTGATGCACATTCAGTTGAAATATTATATATCTTTCATAAGAATAGAGAAATCTCCGTTCTCACGATGAAGAAGAAACAGCAAGGCTAACACTTCCTCAGGAAGCCACAGAAAGAACCAAACAAGGGGAGACAAAAAACAAAACAAAA
>Ga0116227_10002052_pt1 | contig 45912 bp, 33 predicted proteins | sample S1TSphgellanicum_FD_89693 | JGI IMG/M metagenome (GOLD analysis project Ga0116227, IMG submission 89693) | Host-associated microbial communities from peat moss isolated from Minnesota, USA - S1T2_Fb - Sphagnum magellanicum MG | ecosystem: Host-associated > Plants > Peat moss > Unclassified...
TTAGTTATTGTAGAGAAGAGGAAACCGAGATTATCCCCTGTCACCAATCCAACAGCCGACATCAAATCTTGAAAAAAGAAACCATTATTTACCTAAACCCCAGATGAGCGACCAGGTAGTGACTAGTGATGGAGGTGCCAGGAAGCACTACAGGTTTTTTTCTCAAACGCCAGATGAGCAACTGGGTAGTGACAGGGTGGTGCAGGTCTAGTAATGTGATGCATCTCATTTGTATCATTGCTTGATTTGTATAAAGGAGAACCTGAACCAGGATCTGAACGCTCTAGCCTCTCCTTCCTGTCATAACCGCCTGCATTGGTGCAAATCTATCTGCAGCAAACACCATTGAGGCTCTGAAAAAACACCAAGCCTCAGATGATTTTGGAGGCAATCCTTTTCTGCCTGATGACCAAAGATATTTTTGGAGGTTGCAATATTATTAACTGTTAGTAGTCAGATAATAAGTCTGGCAGCTAAGAGAAGCTAGGTGAAAACCACGATAGTAATAATTAGCAAACCCATAAATGGTCTTTCCCTGAGTGATAGCAGTAATGATACTTAAGACATTGTCTCCAGTGTTATCTACCTAGTTCATCTTGAATTGCAAATCAGTCTCTTAATCAAAAGTTTAGTTATAGGAATCTTGGAAATCATTGCTCCTCAAGGGCATGAAGGTGGTTTTTTGCCACTTTGTTTCAGTTCCACACGTTCCACTTGTTTGAAGGTAACTTGAGCTTTTGTTACTTTGCTGCTTATTGCAGTCTCTGGCTAAGGCATTCGGTGCTCTTTGGTAATGAGAATCAGAGCATCCTTAATGGGAAGATTGTGTGGGTGGTGCAGCACTGGCAGCTGCATCCTCACCATTGGGGGTAGTGAAAGGTGCAATTGCAGGCCATGGAGTTGCCACTGTGGTATGTAACTCTTGAGGCACTTTAGACTAAAGCTTCAAGGTTGTTCCTAGCATGTACAAAGTGTTTGTTTTCTCCATGAGACATGCATCCCCACATTTCTGTTGGAGTATGAGTAGAGATACATTTTTCTGCACAAGACAGTAGGATAATGGACTTGTTGAGATTTGTAATTTTTTTGTTTTCTCAGTTGGCTGTACTGGGGGGCTCCTTCATTGGCACATACATTTCTGAGAAGGTAAAATCTTTTCACTACTTTTAATATGCCATGGAGTTTTTAGTAGGTCTCTCACATGTGAGCTGTACATCTCTAGCAGGTTTTCATTACTGAATGATGGCAGCTTCTGACCTCTTACGATGGTGTAACTAGCAAGTTTGGCATGTTTATTGGAAATTATACAAGTTGAGTGACAACAGTGTGTGGTGTCTACAGGTGATAGCATATGTGGGTGGTGCACTATTCCTTGTTTTCGCTGCTGCAACCTCAGTGGAGATTGTCAGGTGATGCAGATGCCTGAGGGATTAGTCTCAGACATCACAATTTGTGGGCATGAAATCTGTACCTCAGTTTTCAGCAATAAAAACCACCTCCTTTCAACTGCCTTTGTTCTCATTTTGTGCTAAGTTTGATCAACGCGAAAGATTAGGTAGTTGCCATAAATTATGAGTTCTCAGAAATGGGTAGTGTAGACAGTTTAGGATTGTGACTGCATTTGCAAGCGGGTTGTGGATTCTGCCATTCAATTCCAAGTTCTCTGGCATGGGTCATCACTGAGATACTCTTACCTAGTCTGTAGTATAAGAATTAATCAGCACAATTTGTTTCTGGCAGTGGCTGCCAAATTTGGAGTGTTTTCTCCTGATGTTTTCTGCCTATTTAGAGGTAGTCTTCTGCCTATAAACTACCCTCTAAAACAACTTCACCATCTTCAAGTAACCATGGTGAAAAGTAAAATGATTTTGCCTGTTTCTTTTTGAAAGCACGGTGAAGAAAAACTGGGGTTATTATTTGATTGTCCCAGATGTAACCGTGCTGGTTAGTTTGGTTTACATGCACTGCTTTCAGGGTTCTTTTTATGTCTTTAGATATCATTTTCCCAAATTTCACTACAACACACAACTTGTTTGCCCCCCCCCCTTATTTTTCTTCCTATTAATTTGCCTACAAATTATCACCTATTTGCTGAACACATTACTTGTATTCCTTGTGTTATGGATCTGCCACAATTATGTGCATATATTGATATCTATTACCTATCATATACTTGCCTTTTAATCAATCAGAACCAGGTTCAGAACCAGAACTGATGATTCTAACTCACCAAACCGGGTATCTACCCAACATTGCAAAATACTTGGCCTTCCCCATGCCATTTGAGCCAGCCTCTAAAGGTAAACAAATAACATGTTTCCATGTTTGGTAACATGTGAAAACTATTGACCTTATATAAGATAATGAATGCTAAAACTTCCCATATTTTTATACTTTTTATTTATTCTTCACACCTTAGGAAACAAAACAAAACAAAACATAATTTACTTTAAAGAAAAAATCACATAGATTGCTAGTTGGATAAAGGTTTAACATTCATTTGACCTAACGATGTTGGCAACTCTGGTGAAAAAAATTTATCCCTGGATTTACACAAAAATTCTTATTATCCTAGCTACACTTATCAACTACTTCAAACCAAAGATACATTGAAATGTAAAGTAAGATGATTGCTAAATGGTATGATAATATGAGTAAAGGCACTGGAACTTTACATGAAAGCATAAATGTATCATGAGATCTTGCACTCATGTTCATGGTCCTTCTCATTGCCCTCCTATTCTCATTGACCTCTTGAGTCATATTCATCTTGCACTCCTCTGTGTGGTCTTTCTTGTCGCCTTCATGTTCTTGTTGACATTCAATTCATCTTGTTCTTAGCCTCTTTGTCCTCTTCCTAACCTAATTCCCTCCCCCTCACTCCCATTTTTTGTATTGTTAGTTACTCAAAGGTAGGCTAATGTAGCCTTGCTACAACATGACCTTTTGCTAACATCCTTGCATTTGCTCTTGCCCTAGCCTTTGACTGTACTACTATTGTAATGCCTCGGTTGACCCATTGTACCTCAAAAGATGCGTTCTAAAACCAACTTGAAAATTTTGGTGAAATCTATCCCATGTTTCCTTGATTGCAATTGCAAACCATGCTCTATTGAAATATGTTTTATATAATGTCTCTCAATCAAACTTAACTTTGAGTTTTTTTCTCTACAACATTATGTGATTTAGCAATTTGCATGAATATATATATTTTTACCTTTCCTTTCTATTTTGTTCTCTAATTCGTATTATAGCCTCATTGTTTTATTTTTTTGCCATATGTTATCTTGATATTCACTAGGTATTCGCTAGAGGTTACAACATGGGATTGGCTATAATCAACTTATGATTCCTTGCCATTGTTCTTTGTGCTTGAATAGATGGGGGAACAACATTAGGTTTTCAAGGCAAAGTGAAGTTGGGCTTCTTGCAAATTTTAAGACTTGTGCTTAACATTCATAATTGGATCCATCTAAGTTTATTATTTGGTGTAAGATATCTTTTGTTATCCTTGCAAGACTTGTATGTAGGTACAATCACGGCTGGGGTACACAATAGGAACCATGAAGGACATAGTCTTATTTTGTGTCTTGAGTCCTAAGACCAAATCATGTTTTGAGATGTGAAACAATCAAAGGATGTCATGTATGTTTAATCATTCAACCAAAAAGTGTTGCAAATTTTTTTTAAATTAATTAAACAAATTTTGGATGTCTTGTTGAAGCATAAATGATAAAAGAATGTAGGATTCCAAGACATTTTTAAAACAATAGTCTTTCATTTGGAGTGCCAAAGTCTTAGTAAAAACATTAAAAATGTCCTTTTTTTAGATCCACATGTGCTATATTTCCCCCCAAACCTTTGGAATGTAAAATATTTATTAATATAATTGTCATTATTAATGTAGCCTTTTTTATGAAGAAAATTCAAGATTCTAGTATCAATTCCAAAAAATTTGGTTTTTTATATTACCAAAAATTTATGTCATCGTGTAGAACATACTTTATTTTATTTGTGGTTAAAATATGACTCAATTTGAACAAATATTGTTATTCTTGTTGATTCCTCTTTAATAAAACTGCATAGTGGGACAATGTTCTTGAAATGTGTTCCAAGACATTTAAGGACATGTTTAAATCATCCAAATCACAAAAAATCATAACCATTTCAATCACAAAGAATGTGAATATCTAATGAAAGAATAAATTCACCAAAATAAATGAATCGATAAACATAGTGGTCATTCAAAATAGTGTCTTGTGAGTGATTTTGGGGTGAGACATTCCTTTTGTGTACCCCCCAACCATGATTGTGCCCAAGTTTTTCCACATTGTAAATTAGTTTTTGATCATCAATATTAGTTTTAGATGGAACATGTTTTTTTTGTATTTGCAATGTTGATGAGCTTTGTAGCTCCATGTTCACCCCGTTCTTAATGATCATCCATGGCCTCATTAAAATCTTTTGCATTGTCTTCATTTGACATCTTGACGTTATGTGTTGCAATGTGCATCTCACTAAATCTAGTCCTACCATCCATGGCACTGGGGTTAAACGGCCAAATCTTTATAACCTTAAAACCATTATTTATATTTTGTTTCTAGAATGCCTCATCTAATGCCTTATTTACCCAACTTGTAAATGTAACCTTGTTTGGTGTGAATTGTAATTGTTTTCGACCATGTTGTCGTTTCTTTTTTGAAAATTGCTTTGCAGGGTTTGAAACAACTAACATCTAAAGGCTATAATGAATTGAAGGTGTGAAGGCAAGGTTGTCATGTCCAACCCAAATTCCTATGCATGTTTTAATGCCTCTAGAGTTACATGTGAATTTTGTTTGTTAATAATGAAAAGATGGCAATTGGTTTGAAACATTCCTCTTGGGGGAATACTAAAAGGGTTAAACAATAATGCAAGTAGAATCATAGGCCATATGTATAAGAAATGATTTTCTAACTAAGACCTTCTAAATTGAGGTCCCATCCGAAGGCTGAAGGGAAAGATCCCAAATCCATAAGGTCCTAGTTACAAAACCTTCACCTACTTAATTTCCCACTAGATTTTTCTTTTCATCTCTTTTTAATTTCCCTCTTTCTTTTTCCTTTGTATTTTTACTATAAACAATAGTTCTACAAGTGGATCTCCCAAGGCAAGAGGATGAGAATGCCACAAAGCGAATCTCTTGATGTAAATATAATAAGATTATTTTTCTAAAAGAACATTATTTATTTTAGGGTTTTTTAAAAAATACTAAAAGATGAAAACGAGAACTAAACCATCCAAAATTTGGAAGCATAATTGATAGGTTGTATGAAACTTCTCGTATTTCAAAAGGTATAGTGGAAAATTTGGGCAAGGGAGGGTCTAAAAAATACATTAAGAAAAAACTCACTAAATTTTACATTAAGGAAAGACGCCAAGTGTAGGCCTAAATGTTTCTAATTTTCTAATATATACATATTAATGCCACCTTATAATAATTATAATACATTGTTTCATATTATTATGTACCTTATATTATAATTAAATTGATTATTTGAATAAAATGTACCCTATTTTTAATTAATTAACTTATATTTTTACCCAACAACCAATATATTGCGCCCTATATTTTTACTCATGTGTTTTGTAGTTTTTTTTACTAGGGTCCCCCCCTAGGTTTAAACTATATGCAATAATGCACTAGCACAAGCCAAAATGCTCATGCTTCATGCAAAATGATTAAATCAATTTTTTTTTAAAATCAAATAAAATTACAATTCAATCTCTTCCATCATTTTTTGTCTAATTAAATTCCCAATGTGACTATTACTTTTCCAATTTAGGCATTGATAGTTCTACTAGAAAATTACATTATTAATATGGGAGACTTTGAGTGTATTATGGAACAATGCATGGTTCAATTAAGGTAAGTTGCAATAAATAGTTTTGATTGCTCATTCAACCAAGAATGCGAGGGTAAAATTATGAAATATCTTTGCTCTTTGCATGTTGTCAAATTTACTAATGTAAAAGTTCAAATTTTGCATAAAACTTGAATAGAATTTGCATGATTCATTTTTTTTATGGTTACATATGCAAGTTTCAATTTTGTATGGTCATTAATATCACTTTTCTTGGCCATAGATTTCTTTTCATGGTTATATGTTTTAAATTTCATGCTAGCAAGTGTACTATTTCATGATGACATGGTACCATGAAATTTGCAACTTGTGAGGCATAACTCCAATTGCGCAAAACATAATTTCATGGTTGCTTATTTCATGCAATAAAATCCATTGAAATTGGAACCATAATTCATAATTTTAAAAAACTCACAATCATGTTCTTGATTTCATTTTGGGAACCATAATTGTGATAGTTTTAATCTATTGGTCAAGACCAAAACTAGAAGTGTTTCATAAAAATAAAAACCACCCTTGGAACACTACTTTCCATAAAACTTTTGGGGTCGTTTTTGAGCACAACTTAAAAATTTGACCTCCAATGTGTTTGGAAAATAGTTTTGGGATTTAGGAAACCTTCAATTGGAGTTCCATTCAATCTAGTATTAGGTTAAATTCCATTTATGTTGCATCCAACTAAAATTCATATATTTTCTAAATAGGTAGCCCCATTCATGGAATTGGGTATTAGTGTAGGCAAGAATTGAAAACAAACATAGTCAAGAAAAAACAAATCAATAGAGTCAATGAGCCAAGATGAAAATTAAGTGGAAAAAACCAAACTTTTTTGTGGATGATTTTTATCCATTGTCCACATAAAATGGTTGGTCATGATAAGTTATTAAGTTGGATGAATTTCAATTCCATTTTAATTGAAAATTTGACATTCATATGTAAATTTTCTATTATGCATTTTGGAATGTGGATCATAATTTGACAATCTTGATTTTCTAAACTCATGAACAATTTAAGATACATGGGTCATATGTGTATAAAATAATTTTTTTTTGTGGATTTGACCATGTTAGAACCTTCCCAAACCATGTAGGCCCTTACTCCAAATCTAGTATATTAAAAAAAACTTGAACAAAATGGTGCACATTTGTCATTTTACAACTTTTGGACTAAATGAGAAAAAGATATTGTAATCAAAGACAATTTTTTCTCTCAACAAATTAAATTAAGATTAATTTATTAAAGTTTTGACACTTTACGCAAAAGCTAAAAGGTTTTGTATATGTTGGCAAATGGAAAAAATGGCCCACAAATGAAATATGATATCTTCTTCATAATGATTTTAAGGTTATGATATATGTTGTATGAATTGTGTTGAGGTCTATGTCAATTATCCAATTATAATGATCAAATTCATGAAGGGTCACATCGAGTTTATTTGGATGTCATGATTCAAAATTCACAAAAACATATCAAACTTATGATTCATGTTCGGCAAATTTTGTTGAAATAATTGCCCCAAGCTAAATATTTTAGAGTGTTAACAATAGTTTTTATGTATACTACATCCACTAATGTGTTTCAAATTTACCTACTGTTTTGAATTAGGTTTTAGTTTTTAGAATTTCAACAAATTATTCTTTGTTTTTTCCCTTTGTTCAACTGACCCTCTTATGTGTTAATTAATGTTAAGGGTGCAGTCACAATCAAATGAGCCAAAAAGGCATTGGACGGTGAAGAAAAATAGTCAAAATTAGAGAAATAATTATGTTTTACCATTTAAAACCATGGCAATTATGGCAAGTTCTTCCTTTTTCATTCATATGAATCTCAAGGAATTCAAACCAAAAATCCATTTGATAAAATTTTAAGTTTAAATTTCGAATTAAAACCTTTCAAAATGAACACCTATTGCATTAGAAGGAATCAATTTTGCAAAGGACTATAAAAAAGACTCATATAATATTTTTAAATATGGGAAAAAAATTGAGAAAATAAATACCTATTAGTCACATTCAAAAAGCATTCATACCTTAAAATATGTGGAATTTGAAAACTTTAAAAATTCAAAAAACTTCCAAAATTGATCCAAAGTTTTAGAACTTCAAATTTTTTTTACCACATATAAATGAGGTATAATTTACATTATGTGTTAAGAAAAGTTATGATTTATTATACAAGAAAACATAAAAATTAAGAAAATCAATTTGTGGTTATGATTTGAAATTGTCGTCTTTTTAAAAAATGAAACATTAAATTTACAAGGAGTTAACACATTTTCAAAACTTATAAACAAAAAAAACATGTCATGTACTTGGACAATTATAAACACTTTTAGAATAATTTGCAAAAATAATTGCTCAAAAATTCATTTGTATGAAAAAGCTATTTTTGGGCAAACAAACATATAGTCATTTTTTAAAGTAACACCATTGGCTCATTGTATCTCATTTGCAACTTTAAACATGAATCATATGTAAGATATATGAATTTCAAATCATGATAGCCATTATATTGATAGGTATTCCATATTGAGATGTATCCCATGTTCCTTTTGAGGAATTTTTGTTTATGGCCAAAGTGGCAATTGTTCATAGAAAGATGTAGAATATGTGGTAACTATCTAGATTAGGAAATCTTAACCAAAATTTTAGCTAAAATTATAGTCCAAATCTATAATCATCCTTCCAACATATTTTTAGTTAGACACTAAAACTCTCATATATGGTATACGAGATTTTATTTTTTATAAGGTTGATTCTACAACTAAATACCTTTAAAATTGCCTTCTTCGTTTTGATTTTCTTTAGATTCAATTGTGAAAAAAACATTTGATGTATGCCATTGGAGACTTATTGTGGTTAGGACTTATATTTAATTTGTTGGGGCTTACCTCCCAAGCCCAAACATTTTTTTGTAATGATGTTTTTTCCACTAGTCCATCACAAAAACATACATTTTAATTTTTGGAAATCCCCAAATTTATCTATGTTTTAATTTCAAGCATAAATTAATATAAGTCTTAATTTTGGACAATTGATATAATTAGTTCCAAGAGGAAAATAATCAATTATATATACACATTGATTATTTTCCTCTTGGAATTAATTATATTGATATATGGGACAAAATGAGGTGATATTTATGAACATGTTGGGAAACACATGAGGGATTTTAAGATGCAATTGGGAACTTAGGATTTGGCATTCATGTTCTATTTGTATTCATGGGCTAGATTTACATAATGTTAAATTAGTCAATCTTTCCATCTCTAATGATCATGCAAGGAAACAAAATTGGAGAACTAGGTTATATTATGGACAATTTTGAAACAATGAAACAAGAAGCTCTATTAGGATTGCAAATGGAAATGGATGGAGTTTCAAAACTAAGTGAACATGACAAGAATGAATGATACTTGAAAGTGAAACCATTTCCCTTTTTCATGAGTAGCATAGGATGATAAACAATAATTATTCACATTTAGAGCTATTTTATACCATACAACAAGAATGCCAAAGGAAGAGGATATGTTGTGAAAAAGGGAAAATGTAAAGTGGACTATTTGATAAAACCTACGCAAATCTATCCAATACACAACACTTGTTTAGTAGATGGAAGTATGCACCTTGTACCTACTAGGGTATCTAGAGAAGTCCAATATGTAAATCAATAATTATATTGGTAATCTATTGTCATTTCACAAAAGTCTTTCACAATGTTAATTGTCACATGGTGGTTTTTCACATATTCATATCTTGTTTGATTATCCATGTTTGAAATCAATACAACAAATTAAAAATGGAGACAATTTTGTGCCTAAATTTCTAGAAAATAATGAATCCAGCTAAATGTGTATGAGTGGAAAAATTAAACCATCCCCAATGACATTTTAACTAGAAGAATTACACAATCAAAGCTAGGGGTCACACAAATCAGTTCTTACATTTCAATAACAAGTTTATTATTGGATCATTTGCTGAGTATAAATGACCATTTAATTCATGTTAACATTAGAGTATGGGAAAATGTTCCCTAATTATAACGATTTATGATATGGCATATGTTCATATTATAAATCATTATGACAAAACCTTGTGTTTTTAAAAGTCTTTTATTTAAATTAACAATTTCAAATGCTATTTTATTCAATATAATGTTTATTTTGTTAGTGAAAATATCAATGTTTTCCTTAACCATTATTTGCAAAATTAGGAACCAAGCAAGAAAATTGACTGATTACAATGGTTCAATCCCAAGGAACAGAGACAACTATTCCATCTAGTTCCTTTTAGTCTTTTCTTCCCAAAACACTTGTTGCCTTTTTGGGAAAGAAAAGGAATGGAGGGAATTGTTTCATCAGGATAATTTTGGTCCTTTCTTTCCCAAAAAATTATTAGTTGCCTTTTTTGGAAAGAAAGGAACTCAATCAATTGTTCCATTCGGTTTCTTTTAGTCTTTTCTTTCACAAAATTTACTTATTGCTTTTTGAGAAAGAAAGGAATGAAAACACCCATTCTATGCAGTTCCTTTTGGTCCTTTCTTTCTTAAAATTTACTTGTTGCCTTTTTGGGAAAGAAAGGAATGGAGGCAACCATTCCATTTAGATCAAGGTTTAGGACTTAGGGTTTTTAGGGTTTCCATTTGGGTTCTTGTTGGAAATGGTCACAAGGTAAAAACAAACATATATTTTGCCACTATGGATGACTTGGTGAGGGCATTATTGCAATAATTTTTTTACCATTTGTTCTTGTATGGCCATGAAATGGGTATAGGACCTATTGAAATATATTTATTTTTTTGGGAGGCTTCTCATTCATTAAACCTAAATAAGTTTGCAGAGGTAGTGTGCAATGTTGTTTTTGGTTCTCCCTTGCATTTCAAGGGAATTAGTTTGGAAGGTGACACGTGTTTAATGTCTATGAAAAGAAAGTTGGATGGAAACTCACACATACCTTTTAAAAATGTCTTCACAATTAACATGCCCATCAAGAATAAGTCACTTGCCCATGTGTGTTAGAATCCACACCCCTTGACCCCGTCACTCAATGTGTATAATGTAAATCTTTCTTGGTGACATTATTCACAACCTTAATAGTTTCCATGGAGGAATTCCAACATTTGCAACAACATTTTCAAAGTCTCACATGTCCCCATAACTCCATCTAATGTGGTAACTTGATTTCAAATTCAAACAGTGGAGAATTATGTTTGACCATATTAGTGCCATCTTTAGAGGACAACCAACACAACAAGAATAACTTCTTCTATTGCTACTTATGCAAACAACACTATTCAATGTTCAACATTCATAAGATGGGGAGGACCAATTGTGGCCCCATGTTTCCTTAGATGACTTTACAACCATCACCATTTATAAGGGCTTGAGAAACGTTTTGGTTTTGTTATAGTAATATGGTTCATTGTGCACTTGTGGAGTTGTATGCAATTGAAGCATGACAAATCACCTATTCCCAAGGTTTGGCCTATTAAACTAGTAGCAAATATTACTCAATGTGAGGTTGATGCATTGGGTCAAACAAGTTTTGTGTTCATTCATGGTGCATCTCATGTTACACCAATAACATAGTTCAATCAACTTCATATTTTTCTAGGAGTTGTCCCCAACATGAGAAATGGGTGCAACATCCATATGAAAACAATGTTTGCCAACAAACATGGCTAAGATGAATGATGCATGCACCTTGGATGCCAATGTTGTAAATATTACCTTTAGGGCAAATGCATACTACGGTGGACCAAAAATGACCATGAAAAAAATCCATTTATACATAGTTTTTGGTGTATTCATCACCTTTAAAATGATTTTGTTGATTAAAAATTATTTTTTTACAATAATTATGTGTTGTACATTTTTTATAATATATTTTAAAACACTTTCAACGAGAATACTTGAATCAAATTCAAACATATTATTTTGAAAAATACTTTATTCGAATATGTGATTTTGACCTTCCAAAAAAGTATTCAAATGCCCACTTTCATTTATAATGGCATCTTTAATAAGAATTTTAATATGCATTTTGATCATACAACTTGTGATAAAGTACTATTATGCAAATGATTTAATAACCCAAAATCTATGAATCCATTTAGGGACTAAATAATGATTGTGACTAAATTTAACACACAAGTTTAAAAGTCCCCCCTAAACAAAAATATGGACATATGGTTTTCCTTTTTGAATATGTTATTCCTATGATAATATATATCATATATGTGAGTCCTTTTTTACAAATTTTTTATAAAAAATGAACTTAGGAAAAATTATGTAGTTAAAGGGTTTAAAATTTTTGCACCGTGACACAAAAAAAGGGATATTGTAGTATGCATTTACCCTTCACACCTCAAGAATATACTTATATCTATGAACTATCGGTTCATGAATCAACTATCACCAACCTACCATGCACCTATTTTGTCACAATTGGTGCATTTCCCAAGTACTTGTTCAAATTTTGTTTCCAATCTAGCAAGTTCTAGACATAGCTACGACCTTACTTGCAAGCACATTCACTACATCTATAATGTGTGTTTGGATTTGGTAGGGGACAATGAAACACACCAACCATCATTGAGTTGGAATGATGTAAAAGATATTTCGATGTTGGATCCTCTTGATCCTTTTCATGCAACTTGATGTATAAAGGGGAATATGGTGCCTCATTGAATTTTTGGAATTTTAAAATTTATATCTAGTGAATAGTTCATGCAGTTTTGGTTTTTATTTGCTACTTGTGTTTTCTTATTGATGAATAAAGATTGCACTTATGTATTGGTGCCCATATATTGTGTATAATTTTTAGTTTATAGAAAGGCTTTATGTGATTTTATTATATGGAGTTGCATGACATTAAAGTAATGTGTTGTGCACATGGGGAAAAGGGTTCATAATTGTTGGAGAATCAAAAATAATAATTCCTTTCTATTTTGTTTACATGTTTAGTATCATTTTCACAGATTTTGAATGTTTACATCCATCTGTTCTTATAAATCCTTTTCCATGTTTGTAATTCCTTTAAGAGGGATGGATGAATTCATCCATGGATGTACAATAATGACAATGGATGAATGACATTGACCATACATGAGCTTTAATTGGATGCCTTTCATCCATTACATCTAATATTTGTTAACAAATGAATGTCAATCCATTCATGAGGGATAAACTTCAATCATCAACAAATGGATGAAAGGGATATTCAACCATGCATGAATGAAAGATTATGTCCATCCATGGTAATTGAATGTCATTCATCCATTATATATGACATTTGTCTACAATTGGATGACCTCCATCCATGAGTGACATCCATCCTAGGATGATTATATTTCAATCATAATGAATGGATGAAAAACATTCATCCCTGCATGAATGACATATGGTCCATCCATGATAGTTGGATATCATCCATACTTTACAAACAACATTCTTTAACAACTAATGACCTCCACTATTAATGAATGGATGAAATTCATCCATTCATGATTGCATGGATGTATGCATTCATCCTTGATGGATAGATGTCATTTGTCCATCCATGCTGCACATGAACCAATCAATCACGAGTACATACATCCTTCTATACAATACATCCATATTATCATACAACTATTTGTTTTCAAATTGATGAATGTCATCCAATGCATGGACAATGATAAATGCATGGTTTTAATCAACATTGACCTATTGTTGGTGCACACTCTATGAAAGCGCACTCTGAAAAGACAACCTCATCAAGGGAGCTAGCCAATGTGCAGCACAGATGAGGTCACATTTCTCTAGTCTGTCTTGAAGTTTGAGATAGTCGTGTTAAGGCATGTACAGGTCAGTTTATTCAAAGGCACCTGATGTCAGGAAATACACACTGTAGGGCTTAGACATTCGGTGGACAGCCTGATTTTGTTCATGTAATCTCATTTGTTTTCGCCAATCGTGGAACATTAGCAGTTCCTACTACTTACATTCTATTTTGGTATAGCTCCAGACACAGCCCCATCGGCTCATTTGGAGAGAGGGAAAGAAATTATGATTCACTTGGCCATGAGAAATTTGTTCAATCTGAACAAGATTAAGAGGACCCAGAGCACAGAGCATTTGCACATTCAATTGCAATGCCTATAACCTTGAAAAAGGATGTGACAACAGGCTCAGACTACAGATTTTCAAAACAAATCAAGCTGTAAAGTTAATATACCAGGCAACATAACCATTCTGCTTATAAGTGAACAACAAAAGAATATAAAGCAGATTAGTCCTCTTCATCTCTGACCCAGAAGCATGTCAGAACATTTGATGCCGATTACAAGATAACTAGCAACAAGGATTTTACCACACACAAATGACACTAGAACATACATTCAAAGGTGTGTGTTTTTTCTTCAGGTGAATAACCCCAGCTAAAATTGAGTTAATCAGTATCCTTTCCCAAGATAGAAGTTCTTTTGCTACATCATTTGGGAAGGAAGTAGCACAACTGTAAATGAGCCTGTTTGTAGTGAAATCTGAGAAATTGACACTTTGAAGGCAAATTCCACTGAACTCTAGTAGTATGCCTTTCCTGGATTATTCTGCAGAGCACAGAAGCACATAAGTCCAGCCCTTTTACAGGAAACATCACAATGACTCTCTTCAAACTGGCATGCTTTCTAGAAGGTCAGAATTCTAATATGCTGCAAGAGTCAGTTGAACCTAAAAAACAAAAAGTGCTCCAAGCTGATTGGGATGGCATTAAAAAAGTTAGCTAATATTGCACGTGCATAATTATGAATCTCATGTGGGTTCCCAACTGAATCCAAACATAATTTCCCTCAATAGTATGCTTTGCAAGTAAATAAAAAGCCAACTCTAAAATGACATCTAAGGGAGACTTTTGTTACACTTAGTTTAGGTGACCCTCAGATGGTTTCTTACCTTTCACAGTACAACCCTGGACTCAAGTCATATTAAAATATCCTCCATATTAAAAAAAAATTGGGTCTGCCATTTATTAAAATTGATATCCCAGTCAGCTCAGAAGTTCTCTGACTGTTCCAAGGTCAACTAGAATGCAGATTCACATTTCATGATGGTACAATTACCCTTGATGCCAAAATTCCAATAGTCCAAACTTCAGCTAGCAAAACAAACCAACTATACAGGACTCCATTGCAGGCTTGAAATTAGTGAGTTACATCTACTCAAATTCAGTGTTAAGAGGACAAGACATCCATTCCCTCAGGAATACCATTCTGAATAATTGAGTGTAAGTTAAGAAACATATCCTGAATGGAAGTTCTATTTGAGAGAGCAAAGAACAGTGCATTTTAGGGTAGAAAGATCTACTCTCAAGAGGGTTAAGGTGGTAGTGATAGCCAAGCATCATTCTCTTCTTGTACTGCTCAAATATATCATCCTCAGCTGTCACCTCTCCAGGCTGCTCCACACCCATGCCTAGCTTGTTGAGCTTCACTTGGCCAGCCTGCACTGGGTCTGCTTGGCCACTTCACCCACTCCCCAAACCTTCTCATACACATCTCACATGTAAAAGTACCAGAATTTGCTCATTTGACCCAATGAAATATCCAGGCAGAGCCTTGCAAGATTTCCCCACAATACAACATAATAAAATTGGCTTTGTTCCAACCAATTGCTCCTACAAATTCTGTAGTCAGTTTAAGACATACCTTCCTTCCAACACATCTTAGAGAGCAAACAATGGCCAACATTGTCCGCTTCAATTTTTGCACTGTCAGCTGTTGCTTTGGCTGCTTTAACTGCCTTGGCATCATTGCACTTATAAACTTTTCTAACTCTTCAGGCAGTCTGTAGTCACCCATATGATGGCCCTTTTCCCAGCACCTCCAGACCCAAAGCATTTGAGCCATTCAAGATTCCTTTGTTAACTTGGACTTGATTATTTGACAGCTCTGCACTGACCATCTGCAACAGAAATACTGCACAAACAATGAAGTGCATACCCATATACTGTACTGACTGATTTATCCCAGGCAACATCACTACAATTACAATATCACCACAAAAACAATAAATAATTATGCCATCTGATACTAGTTTGGTAAAAATGTCCTCTCCTTAGCACCATCCTAAGCCAGAGAGCTGACAAAGAGCAATCTCCCATGCACAGTACTTCAGATCCCTGACTCTATTCAGGGATGTGTCAAGAAACTCAATATCCTCTATATGTCAAGTGCATTAATACTTTTTGCATCTGTTGCAATAGAGGAGACTTTCCCTCAATCTGCCCTCTTAGTATGCTGTCAGAGGTCCCAACAGGCCTCATACAAAGGGCCACAATAGGTGCAAGGTAGCACACAGGTATTTGGACAGCTTGGAGACAAGCCAACCTTGTGAGGGTCTTCCACCACCCCTTTTGTGGCTGATGAGTTGACAGATCCATTGCCTACAAGGAAACATGACACATATAAAAAAAAACAAGCAAAATCTTTAGTTTCCACCCTGGCCATTAGGTGGCACATATGCAGCATCCAGCATGTCATCAACTGTAAAAGGCCAACTTGATAGGTCAAGTAAAACTTTAAAATGAAAAATTATCAGGCAAAACCAACAGGGCATAAAAGGGAAAACACTGCCTTGTGCAAGAAAAGACTTCAGAACACCTGGAGCAAGAAGAGGTTCATTAGGTTGCCACCATTGTGGTGAATGCCATCATGATGATTTTGCTACATATGTGCATGTCAGCAAACAAAGGATCAATATATAGACCCTAACATTCAAAATAGATCTCAAATATGGTGGGGAGGATCAAACAGAGGTTCAGATCAATTGCAGCAAAGCAAATGAGTTGCCAAACACCTCCACAGACTGGAGGCATCTCATAAAATGCCACATAAATAGATCATCTCTGTCGATGAAGTATCATTCCCAAACATCCACATTCCAAACTTCAGCTAGAGAGGATGAAGCAAATGTACCAAGAAATTGTGTCTAAGCCTGATGGAACTAACTTCACTAGATAATTCCAAATACAAACTTGTGTAAACCAATCAACTGTTCATTACTGACAGGTGCCAAGACCATCTCAATAGTAAACACACATGTTTATGAGTTCTCAAAGTTACATCAATAAGATGTTGCCATGGGCTTACATGAAGGAGGTTTGAGAGAGGAGGTGGGAGGCATCTCATCCTTGCAGTGCTTGAGAGGCTTGCGTAAATCCTCCTGTGCAGCTTTTTTCATGTAAAACTCCATCAGAGCAACCGAGTCGTTTGGGAAGTTGTGATGGCTGGAACATTCTGTTTCATAAATGTGCAACCATTAACCAAAGAATTCTGAGATGCCCAAACAAGATGGAGATAAAATTTCTGAACACTGTAAAATGTCTATCTTTCAGTAACCGAACAACAATCAGAAGACATAAGAAGTTGTAGTCCAATATAGATTTCTTTCCACCATTCAGCACCTGATCCCTGTGCTTCTAGACTTGAAGAATAGGCAACCTGGTAAAGATTCACCAGCACAAGGCAACCAGAAACACTTCTATAGGTATGGAAAACTAAGTTCTCTGTACTTATCATTCAATGAAACCACCCATGATAAAGTATTTGCATGTGAAAAAGATGTTTTGTGCTATGTCCTGGTTGACTGTGTCTTCTCTGTATGTTTGAGTGCTGCTGAAAGATAATTTGTGTACTTTGACACGCAGTGTACAACATGCCCACAATAAATATGTGCAAGTTGTTTAAAAAGACATGAAATGATGATCAAGCAATGTCAATTTCTTTCTAAAGGAAAAAAAAATATTGACATGGTTGGAAAGCTGCCTTTCAAAAAAAATATCAAACGACCATCAAGATTTTAAAACACTGCATTGTGGCCCAAGAAGGAAACATGGCATTATGGCTTGTTATTGTTTGCTTCTCATTGTAAGTCCCCATCATCATCATTCTGTTTGCCACCCTCCAAGAAAGCTACACTATTCAATCCTATGAGCATATACTAGACTCAGTAGCCACAGGGAGAATAAATTACAACTCTCAATACACAGTTTTTAAAATGTGGTTGCAGTTATGTCAAAAAAATTCTCCGACACATTACATTTTATTTCCAAATAGCCTTTAAGTTAATTATCAATTGCTTGCATTTCATCAACAAACTGCCAAAGCTACTAGAAAACAAAGAAAAAACAAGGATGAATAAAATGAGATATGTTCACTAAGTGTGTCTGAAGGTAGAGACTTGTACTTTGGAATAGCTGCATTATGATTTGACATTAACCATTAAACTAGGCCTTCAAAGATAGTTTCAAGTTTCAGAGGAGATTTGGGTATGTGATGACCCTGGTTACATGTGCCACAAATTGTCAGGTATAGATAGCTGGATATATATTTCTTTATTGACATTGGAACTAAGCTCCCAAAATAAAGTCTAAAAGAGACTCCTAGAGTTTTGTCCATGCAACAAGATGTGCCCACCTTTAATGTTCTGCTTCAACCTAACCTGATGTGTAGAAAATCAATACAGAAAATATTTATCTTTCCAGGAAGCTGGTATACAGGAAGTCCTCTGCACAGCTGCACACATCCAAAATGGGAAAAAAAAAATTCAAAATGACAAAGGTAGGCTCCTGCCCAAGCATGAAGATCAATATGCATTCACATGGAAAAATCAAATTTCACTAGTTCTGCCAGCTTATGGAAAGAATTATGAACATCCTGTGAAGACTAGACTTCACACAACTAGAGAGAATGAACCAAAAAGGCATTATACACAATGATAAATGTGGATGCAGTGGTCTAACCTTAGAAATCTAGAAGCTTTTCTCATAAGCTTACTCTAAGCCAGAAACATTGACATAACTTTAGTGAGGATGGAATGGAGGCAACAAAAGTAGAAGCTTACAGGGTTGTCAAAGAAGAGCACTACAAATGCCTGAAGGAAGAAGCACACCACTGAAGCCACTGCTAATCCTGCTACCTGAAGTGCCATTTGAATCATGTATTAGTACTACAAAACAAACATGGGCAGGTGAACACCCTAAAGAAACTATGGTGTTCATCTGAAAACTACACATTCCCAAGGGTGCAACTGCACATCATCAGTGGAATAAGAAACTTATGGGCATTCTGAAATGGAAGATTCACCTTATGAATATCTGCAGATGCCTTTACCATGCATCTTATTGTATAGCAGTAGGCCTGCCAGCATTAAATGCCACATATTGTGAACACTTGCAACATACTGGAAAATTGAGTGCCCTTAGTCAATATCATGCGTACACCTTCAACCTACGTGGATGTCCTGAGGTCTCAATTTATTTCAGTGACCCAGAAACTAAGAAAATCGTGATGGTGATTTTGGTCATACTGGGATGATTCTCACTTAACACCACCCAGATAAACTTCAGAAGTGAGTCAATCCCTGGAATAGCATGACTCAATCAAATTGTCACATATCAAGATGATTCTCTCTTGAAGTATCCACGTTTCCACACTCAACTGGCAAGTGATGTCAGCCCCTAGTCAAACAAACTTCTCTGGCATAAAGAACAGAGTGAGTGCCTCCTGTAAGCTGTGCTCTGGATGAACAAGGAGTCCCTCCAGATGACAAGGACACTAATTTGCAATTGATGTTTCGAAACAGATTCAAATGAGGATATACATGGCTGCCAGACCATGCAGCCTACTCTTCAACACAAAGAAAACCAGTACATTGGCATGAGCAAGTTTAGGCCACAGAAACAGAAGCTGGCTGGACTTGTAACAAATTAAACCTTTTCAAATTTCATTAATATTTTGATGGGAATAATCCTTCTAATCGCTTCAATTACAGCCACAATCAAGCACAAAGATAATAGCTTCAAAAGTACAGCAAATTTCTCAATACTAAGCAATGTAAGTCAACCTTAAAAGGATTGAGCAAGTTGAAGGACAAAGATATTAGGAAATGGGACTCACCATATGCTGCAAGTCTTCCTCCTGACAGTAGGACAACAATTGCAAAAAAGTCTTTGTACACCTGCCTAGACCAACAAGTGATACCATGCTATTGGCAACAGTGCATTATCAACTGACAGCACTTACAGAAATATAGGGAGGGAAGCAGCAAAATCAGTTTAGGCAACATCAACAGACTCGTATCAAGAAGATGATAACAGGGCTGGAATGCACATTGGTTTCAAGAAAGAAGTTCTTTACCTACTGAAGGGGTAAATTCAAAGGACAAAGAGAAAGGAAGAAAGTTGAAGAAATAATTTAGCCATTGTCACAGAATCGATATTGTTGTTGCCCATCCCATACCAAATAAGTCCTGTAAATGCTGCTGTGAGGAGACACATACCCATCACCATCTGCAATCCAATTGATCCAGCAACACATTGGTATGAACTATGAACATCTAAGAACTCTGAACTATACGTAGCAGAAATGATGTACAGACCACCTTCAGCTCCTTACACCCATTTAGGTTTCCCCAAACATGGTTCTAACCAGCAAGGAGGCACAGTCTTGCACACAAAAAGGTTCCCTCTATACAATCTAGAAATGTAGGGGGAAGGTTCAGTTTTGTAAAAGAGCTTGAAAATTGTGGTGTTGTGCTTCCAAGCCAATCTGTCTCAAGACAAGTTGTTGTGCCTGTCCCCTAACTACTTGCAAGCGTGTGGTTCAATTTGCAGTATTTATCAGAATCACAAGTAGCTGTCGCCCTCAAATGCATAGTAATGGTATGCACATTAGGGCATCTCCCACATTGGGTTCTCCGTTGCCAAAAACAGGAGGATCAAGAATAACACTGATGTGGAAAAAACGGGCCAAAGATACTGCTCACTTCCAGAACTCGCCCATTTACGTGATTTCCCCTGGGATTCCACATTGGATGATGGACAAGTACTAGGGCCAAGCTAGAGTGGGATACCAGCAACCCTAGAGCCCTCAAGTATCCCTGGAAGGATCCTAATGGAGAAATCTTCATCACACTTCCCTGCAGATCTTTGAATAGCTGCTCAAACACGTTCTTCAATCCTTCCGATTCATCCTCAAATCGGTTGATGAGATCATCGAGGAAACCAGGTGGCAATGTAGAGCCACTTGAAGCGATGGTGTCGTATCCCATGTTAGGAGACAGGTCGTCCAAAATTAGGGCTAGAAATTGCATGTTAGGGGCCAGCCATGGCTCAGGTGGTTGTGGAAAAATTATGCCGAGGAGCATAGGAAACAGCTAACTCCTTCACCTGCTGCAAAGAATCCAGAATTTCTGCTAAAATGATTTTTTATCTTTCATAATCTGCGCTTTGCGAATCTTCTCAAGTGCACGTCGATAGCAAGCTACGAGATAAGAGAAAGGAGGGTCGTATCCGGCATATAATGTGCTTAGCCTTTCCATGAATACTCGTTCAATACAATCGCGCGATAGAAAGGTTGGCCTATCTTCGCTCAGCAGTTCGGCCGCCAGCTGCTCTAAATAGAGCGGCACTCCGCTTCCACGTTCATCTCCCGGCCTCAATATCACCTGTAGCACACGGCGCTGTACCTTATCTTCTATATCAACCTTGCTTTTGATTGCTTTAAATTGAGGCATACCTCCTGCAGAATCCATCCGCTGTTCCACAACCTAATGAAATAGATCCGCAAGCAACCCTTTCTTTTGCACCAAGAATTTGTGTAAAATCTATGGAATACAAATATTGTGAGGGGAGAGGGAGAAGGTTCGTCGCGCCAGTCGCAACGCTGTAAGCAAAAGTCGGCAAGGGAAGAGAAGCGGCCAGCGGCGGCCCGAAACTCGTTTCCCGTGGACAACAAATTTTTTAATTTATTGTCGGGCAGTAAAAAAACCTTTCAAACAGTGAAATTCAACCCGTACGTACAGAAGAAACCCTAGTCTACCTCTCTTCTGCGCTGGCCTGGGTGTTTGTGGTTGCTCTTGTTAATGTGCGCATGCTGGCGACCAGGCAAACACAGCAACACGCCTACACGCTCCTTTCACTATCTTCTTTCTGCTCACATTCTTCTCGCTTTCATATGAGATCTGTGGTTTGTAAGTGATTCACTCCTTTTATATTTTGGGCGCTGTTTTCGGGTTGGTGCGTTGTTTATGAGCCTTGGTGTCTAGAATTACTGGGAAGTGGGAATGGTATTGATAGGCTTGTGAACTGGAAAGCGAAGAAGAGAGATTATCACACAGTGCTCAAAAGGATTTTCGATCGAAGGTATGGGCTGTCAGTATTTGCTTTTTTCTGCTTCTGTTGCTTATTCTCGGTCCTCCCTTCTTTTTCTTCTTGCTCTTGGCACCATTCTCGCGTTCGCTCAAGGGGGGCTTAGTCCAGGGCTTGTTAGAAAGATGCGAAAGCGAGAGCTCGCGGGTGCTAGGGTTTTGTCTAGGCTCTGAGCATGTAACATGATAGTGGCAGCACTCAAATTGGTCCATGGAGCGTGAAGGGAGAGGGGGATGTGTGAGTTCTGAAATGATCCATATGACGGCCAAGGAATTGACGCTTGAGAGGAGGGAAGACTTTTTGGAGAGAGTTGAGAGATTGTGTGTCTGTATGTGTGTATGCGTGTTTTTGTGTGCGTGTTTGAAGATGAAGCTGACTTGGAGTATGAGCAGGGGGTGGAATTTGCGACTCAAAGTGCACAGTCTGCAGATTTTGTACATGTGCCCTGCAGCGACGCACTTATCAGGAACTTTGCAGAATTTGGACAGGAAACGAGGATGTTTGACAGACACTGCTGATCTATCGAAAACCCTCTTTGCCCTGGGCAGTTCATGTCAACTGTCTTCTCATACATATGCCGATGTAGGAGATTCATTCTTGCATCCACTGTTTCTCTCCAGCCCTGGATCCATCCCTTTTTCCCTTCTTAATTCAGAAATTCACCTTTCTCTGCACTCCTGAAATGAATCTCTTGTGTTCATCCATTTCTTGCTTTCCTCGAGTATGCATCTGACATATCATCTAAGATTCAAAGGCTCTTTTTGAGTAACTCAAGTTATTCTGAACTCCGGCTTGGATTGAAAGGTTCAGGACAGGCTGCTTACAGCAAGGTTCTGTGGATCTTCTATCTGTAATTAGGTTTCTTATTGATATCAACCATATGACTGTGGTGGATTAAGTCTTTTGGTCCAAGGAACATTGTGTGGCTTCAAGGGTTACTAGTTTGTGTGCGGGTTTCATTGGTTATCAGCTAAGTTGGTGATGAGAAGGATCCAGAGATCACAAGCTGATAGGCAAGCACTCTAAGTCACACAGAGAAGGAGCACCCTGAGCAACAGAGCAGATTGGGGTGAGAGATAGGGAAAGAAATGGCTGGCCTGTCTCCAAATAATATCTCTCCTGTGGAAAACTTCAAAGACTTTCAGCAAGAGCATGTGTCATTTCAAGATGCTAGAGAAACCAACCCCTTGCAAAATGTTAACATGGCCAAAAAAGATCGTTCAATTCTGCAGAGTGCAGAGGCTTCCCCCCAGGGTGGCACCCTGAAACTTGCCAACTCCACAAATGGAAAGTTAGCCTTCAGCTTGAAACAGAAGACAAGACTGTTTGTGAATGCCATTAAGCTGGGTGAAGACAATGATCAAGGAAACAACACAGAGATGGAACAACAACCGAAAAAGGCCAGGACAGAGAAATTTCCAAGTTCTATTACACATGAGCGCAGGGAGCCTGGTATTGGTCCTCTTTCTGTGTTCCTTTAAGTCTTTTCTCAGAAGTATGATTTTTCCTATATCAGAAAGGGCTATCCTTTTGCTCTAGACAAATAAGGTAGTTGAGAGGTGGCTTTTTGTTTTGTGGCATGTATAATCCTCAGTCTTTTGGTGCAGCTTGTCTGGAATTGTTACTTACACATAGAGCTCCTGATTTTACAATCCTTTGGTACATTGCCTAGGATTCAGGAGAATAAGAAAGGAAAGAGGCAAATAAAGCATTGCTTCCACAGATTTTGCACACAAAGGTTACCTCACGTATTGTGGTTGTAATCTCAATGTGTTATTGCAGTTCCTCCTGTACCTTCTGATCAAGAGGTGAAGAAGGCAGCAGACAAACTAGCTAGTTTTGTGGCAAAGAATGGCCGTCAGTTTGAAAATGTCACACGCCAAAAGAACCCGGGCGACACTCCTTTCCGGTATGTGCTCTCAGGCAGGGAAATGGTATGTAGTATGTACTTCCTCTTACAGTGATGCAGAGTTGATGATTTTTCAGTAGTGGACTCCAAAAGAAGTTCAATGTTTTTCTATCTATGCAAGAGCATTAAGACAGAACTGTTGGTGGTGGTGGTGGTTCCAGGTTTTTATTTGATACCAAGGGTGCAGAATACAAGTATTATGAGTACTGTTTAGCACAAGAGGAGAAAGCACTTTCTTCAGAATTCCATGGTGCAACAACTGCTCATACAGGTATAGTCTTGCTGGTACTATGTGGGTACTTTGAAGGAGACTGTTTAGCCAAGGCAAGCTGCAGTGTAGGAATGAATTGAGCATAGGTATGTCATTGGAGCATTAGTGCTTTTTTTGTGCATGCAAGATGTACACACAGTAGTTTCTGATGGTTGGACATTGAGGAATCCAGGACTTCAAGTATCCAGTTAATGTTTAGAGGAGTTAAATGGTTCAGGTGTACTAAGAGCTAGTGTTCTTTCTCATTCTTATTCTGTAAAAAATTTCTTCTCATTGACATATCTTATCTTCTGTCTTTCCTCCCTGCTATGACAATATTTATGGGTGGGCAAATTATTCAGGGAGTGGGAGCTCTCCTGCAGAACATTATCAAAACAGCCAGTTTGGACAATCTGTGGGGCGGCAGCACCAGACAAGGTATCAAACACCAGCATCTGCCCTTTTCTCTGGAGCTGAGAACCAGAAGAGACCGAGTCAATCTTCCAATCACTCCTGGGAGCAGCCTCAAGGTAGGAACATTAGGTTTCATCAGCAGTTTTATCCTTGATTAGATTACACTTCATCATTTTGTAAGCTTAATTGTTTTGGTAATGACTTCTCTTGCAATTTCTTGGATTGAGCAATATCCCAAGATTCCAAAGAGTTGAGGGTTAACACTGATAAGTGTCACAATATGAAGGTATTGACATGATTCATATGCCTCATGTGGATTCCAATTAGTCAGTTTTCCAGGTTCTCAAGGCTTGCAGCTCCAAGGAGCTTTACATAGCCCAAATGGCAGCTTAATTGGTCTGTTGAAGAATAAGGTTACCCTTCAAAGTTTCTATTGGATTGACCCAGAGGGTTACATATCAGAGATAGGTTCCTGTTTGGAGTTTCTGCCTTTGGAATTTTCAAGGTTATTGTTTCAAAAGTTTCTCATTCCTAAGTGGGGAACTTTTTGAAGCCCACTTTTTCATCTAATGTTCTTATTCAAAGTCTTTTTTCTTCTCTAATTGTATTTTGGGGTTTCTTTTCTGGCTTTCCTCCCTTTTTATTTTAGTCTACTTTCTTGAGGTCCTTTTCTTCTCTTCTTGAGCTAGCCATCATCATAGTGTGTTTTCTCACTACTGGCAGTCCTGGTGACAGAAATATAGTACATAGGTTAATATTTGACATTAACCTGCACCTGTGTTGCTGTTGAAAGTCCCTGAACATGTGTATGACTAACACAGTCATTTAAACCACTGATTAATTTTTTTTTGTGGTCTGGTTAGGGTGGGGTTTCCTCTAAATTCATGGTTGCTGGTTTTTAGGTCAGATCTGAAATATCCATTTCCCTATTATTGGGTCATCTCCAAATTGTCTCAGGTTGCCTAAAATCGCAACTAGTGAGAGATTTTCAGTACTTATGAAATATCTTGTTTTTTCTGCTACATCTTCTCCTTTGTCCACTTTCCTTAAATCACTTTCCTTGCATGCGATCTGCATGTGTCTGCTTTTGTATCTTTATTTGTTTACCTTTCTCTGTATCTGCTAGCCAGCAGTATGGGTGAGTCTTCCTGATACTCCACATACATGTGATACTGACCACTAGCTGCTTGTCGCGAGGAACTGATGCAAAAGTGGGGATGCGACGGTAGCTCATGAATACCATACACAATATTGTTGATGGTCTGTAGACAAGTGAGAGAGACATTATTAGACAAGTGAGAGAACTAATGTCTCTAGTTTGCTGTTTGTTTTATTGAGAAGTAGTTCTATCATTCTCCTTTCCTGTTCTTCTTCTCTCTCTCTCTCTCTCCCAACAAGTCTTTCAATGTTTTGTCTTGAGATGCAACTGACGAAGAGTGAGATTATGACACAATACTTGGTTGGGTTGCATAAAAATGTATGTATTTAGGGTTTTCATCACTTGCTGAATCTGTTGAAGTTCATGTCCTTCAGTTGCCTCTCTAGGTTCCTCTGGAGGAATTGGGTATGCTGATCCTGTCACATGTTGTTTGATGCCCAATTTCTCTCTTTGCATGTCTCTCAACTTTAGAGTGGAGTCAGTTCATGTCCTTCAGTTGCCTCTCTCTGTTCCTCTGGAGGAATTGCGTATGCTGATCCTGTCACATGTTTGATGCCCAATTTCTCTCTTTGATGCATATCTCTCAACTTTAGAGTGGAGTCAGTTCATGTCCTTCAGTTGCCTCTCTAGGTTCCTCTGGAGGAATTTAGTATGCTGATCCTGTCACATGTTGTTTGATGCCCAATTTCTCTCTTTGATGCATATCTCTCAACTTTAAAGTGGAGTCAGTTCATGTCCTTCAGTTGCCTTTCTAGTTTTCATTGAATGGTAAGTATGGAGAAGTTTTCCATACCTATAAAAGTGTTTCTGGTTGTCTGACATATTCTAGTGAATCTTTACCAGGTTGCCTATTCTTCAAGTCTAGAAGCAAAAGGATTAGGTGCTGAATGGTGGAAAGAGATCTATATTGGACTGCAACTTCTTATGTTTTCTCTGATTGTTGTTCAGTTACTGAAAGGTAGACATTTTACAGTGTTCAGAAATTTTATCTCCATCTTGTTTGGGCATCTCAGAATTCTATGGTTAATGGTTGTAAATTTATGAAACAGAATATTCCAGCCAGCACAACTTTCCAAATGACTCAGTTGCTATGATGGAGTTCTACATGAAAAAAGCTGCTCAGGAGGATTTACGCAAGCCCCTCAAGCATTGCAAGGATGAGATGCCTCCCACCCCCTCTCTCCAACCTCCTCCCTGTAAGCCCATGCCATCAAGATCTTTGTGAAATAACTTTGAGAATTCTTACACATGTTTACTATTGAGATGGTGTTGGCACCTGCTGGTACTGAACAGTTGATTGGTTTACACAAGTTTTCATTTGGAATTATCTAGTGAAGTCAGTTCAATCAGATCTTAGACACAATTTCTTGGTGCATTTGCTTCATCCTCTCTAGCTGAAGTTTGGAATGTGGATGTTTGGGAATGGTACTTCATGAACAGCGATGATCTGTTTCTGTGACATTTTATGAGATGCCTCCAGTCTGTTGTGGTGTTTGGCCACTCATTTGCCTTACTGCAATTGATCTGAACCTCTGAGCCTCCCCACCACCATATCTGAGATCTATTTTGAATGTTAGGGTGTATATGTTGACCCTTTGTTTGCTGACATGCACATATGCAGCAAAACCATCAAGACAGCATTCACCACAAAGGCGGCAACCTGACGAACCACTTCTTGCTCCAGGTGTTCTCAAGTCTTTTCCCACACAAGGCACTGTTTTCCCTTTTGTGCCTGCTGGTTTTGGCTGATAATTTTTCATTTTAAAGTTTTACTTGACTGTTCAAGTTGGCCTTTTAGGGCTGATGACATGCTGGATGCTGCATATGTGCCACCTAATGGCCAGGGTGGAAACTAAATATTTTGCTTGTTTTTTTATATGTGTTATGTTTCCTTGTAGACAATGGATCTATCAACTCATCAGCCACAAAAGGGGTGGTGGAAGATCCTGCCCAAGGTTGGCTTGTCTCCAGGCTGTTGAAATTCCTGTGTGCTAGCTACATTGCACCTATTTGTGGCTCTTTGTATGATGTCTGTTGGGACCTCTGACAACAGCATACCAAGAGGGCAGATTGAGGGAGAGTCTCCTCTATTGTAACAGATGCAGAAAGTATTAATGCACTTGACATATAGAGGATATTGAGTTTCTTGACACATATCCCTGAATGGAGTCAGGGATCTGATGTACTGTGAATGGCAGATTGCTCTTTGTCAGCTTGTCATCTTAGGACAGTGCAAGGGAGAGGACATTTTTACCAAACTAGTAACGGATGACATAATTATTTATTGTTATTGTGGTGGTGTTGCCCAGGCTAAATCAGTCAGTACAGTATATGGGTATGCACTTTATTGTTTGCACAGTACTTCTGTTGCAGATGGACAGTGCAGAGCTGTCAAATAATCAAGTGTAAGTTAAGAAAGGTATCCTGAATGGCTCAAATCTTTTGGATCTGCAGGTGCTGGGAAGAAGGGCCATCACATGGGTGACTACATACCACCTGAAGAGTTAGAAAAGTTTATGAGTAAGTGCAATGATGCCAAGGCAGTTAAAGCAGCCAAAGCAACAGCTGACCGTGCAAAAATTCAAGCAGACAATGTTGGCCATCGTTTGCTCTCCAAGATGGGCTGGAAAGAAGGTATGTCTAAAACTGACTGCAGCTTTTGTAGGAGTAATTGGTTGGAAAAAAGCCAATTTTATTATGTTGTACAGTGGGGAAATCTTGCAGGGCTCTGCTTGGATGTTTCATTGGGTCAAATGAACAAATTCTGGTACTTTTGCATGTGAGATGTGTAGGAGAAGGTTTGGGGAGTGGTCGAAGTGGCCAAGCAGATCCAGTGCAGGCTGGCCAAGTGAAGCTCAACAATCTAGGTGTGGGTGCGGAGCAGCCTGGAGAGGTGACAGCTGAGGATGATATATATGAGCAGTACAAGAAGAGAATGATGCTTGGCTATCGCTACCGCCCTAACCCTCTTGTGAGTAGATCTTTCTACCCTAAAAAGCACTGTTCTTTGTTCTCTGATACATGATTTCCTGCATAATGATGTATGTTTGGTTTGTCAGAGAATGGATGCCTTGACCTCTTAACATCTGAGTAGATGTAACTCACTAACCTGAAGCCTGCAAATGGAGTCCCATATAGTTGGGTTGTTCTGCTAGCTAAAAGTATGAACTATTGGAATTTTGGCATGGGGGGTAATTGTACCATCATGAGATGTGAATCTGCACTCTAGTTAACCTTGGAACAGTCAGAGAACTTCTGAGCTCACTGGGATACCATTTTTAATAAATGGCAGACCCAATTTTTTTAAATATGGAGGATAGTTTAATATGACTTGATTCTAGGGTTGTACTGTGAAAGGTAAGAAACCATCTGAGGGTCACCTAAAGTAAGTTTATCAGAAGTCTCCCTTAGATGTCATTTTACAGTTGGCCTTTTTATTTTCTGACTTGCAAAGCATTTTATTGAGGGATATTATGTTTTGATTCAGTTGGGAACCCATATGAGACTCATATTTATGCAGGTGCAATATTAGCTAACTTTTTTAATGCCATCCAAATCTTGGAACACTTTTTGTTTTTTAGGTTCAGCTGACTCTTGCAGCATAGCAGAATTCTGATCTTCTAGAAAGAATGCCAGTTTGAAGAGACTCATTGTGATGTTTCCCGTAAAAGGGGTGGACTTATGTGCTTCTGTGCTCTGCAGAATAACCCAAGGAAGGCGTACTACTAGAGTTCAGTGGAGTTTGCCTTCAAATTGTCAATTTCTGAGATTGCAATGCAAACAGGCTCATTTACAGTTGTGCTACTTCCTTCCCAAAATGATGTAGCAAAAGAACTATCTTGGGAAAAGATGCTGGTTAACTCAATTTTAGCTGGGGTTTATTCACTTGAAAGAAAACGCATGCCTTTGAATGTCTGTTCTAGTGTCATTTGTGTGTCATAAAATCCATGTTGCTATCTATCTTGTAATCAGCATCAAGTTTTCGGACATGCCTCTGGGCCAGAGATGAAGAGGATTAATCTTCTTTCTATTCTTTTGTTGTTCACTTTTAAGGGGAATGGTTATGTTGCCTTGTATATTAACTTTACAGCTTGATTTGTTTTGAAAATCAATAGTCTGAGCCTGTTGCCACATGCTTTTTGAGGTTATAGGCATTGTAATTGGATGTGCAAATCCTCTGTGCTCTGGGCCCTCTTAATCATGTTCAGATTTAGAAAATTTCTCATGGCCAAGCGAATCATGATTCCTTTCGCTCTCTCCAAATGAACCAATGGGGCTGTCTGGAGTTGTACCAAAATCGAATGTAGTTAACAGGGAGTGCTCATGTTCTCATGTTGGGGATGCTAAATGAGATTGCATGAACAAAATCAGGCAGTCTGCTGAATGTCTAAGCATGACAGTATGTATTTTTTGGCATCAGGTGCCTTTGAGTAAACTGACCTGTACATGCCCTACATGGCTGTATCAAACTTCAGGAAGTACTAGAGAATGTGACCTCATCTGTGCTGCCCACTGGCTGGCTCCCTTGATGAATTTGGTTTCATGAGATGACTCTTGATCTTGTCCATAACACCTGGTAACTAAATAAGATTTTGTCCCACAAAAATCACTTCTGAAAGTTTTCAGTGTCAGAGGAGAGCAACTGTTATCTATGAGTGACAGTTTCCGCAGTTGGAGGCACCCTTACCTCTGTGTAGGTGGCTTCACTAACAAAGATTGGCCATCTCATCGTGAACAAATCCATCATTGCCTAGGGGTTACAAATGATGAATGTTTAATTCCTGTTGTACCTTATGTTTTACTTTCAGTGTTACTCTTTGTTTAATGATGTCTGACCATCCTTTGATGGGGAGAAGATCTTTCACATCTATCCAAGCCTCCTATGGTAGACAGGTTGATGAACAAACATTTTGTGGATCATAAGAGAAGAACTTGTTGGTCGAAGCTCATTTGGTCCCAAAGTCCAAAGAGAAATGGCAACCTTTTCAGTGGTACTACATCTGATTAACACTGTTGCACTTTGACCATGTTACAATACCACTAGAAATGCTATTGTAAACAAAATGAGCTTGATATAGTCATTGACTAGACAGACTGCTGGCATCACCAATAGTCCATGCAAGAACAAACACCATCTTCAAAGTGATGAAAGCAATTGGCACCCCTCATCATGATTGCTCTCCCAACTACTTTTGAAATGAACTTTGTGGATGTGTGACAATCTTCACAAACCCACAGATTCTTTCTTATTCAGAGAGGGGTACCAGGAGCTCTCTCGACGAACCCAAATGCAATAGCCAGTTTCTCTCTATGGTGACACAAATGAAATGCCTTTTCTTCTTCTTCCACATCATGCAGAACAAATTTTGTACAAGGCACATACCTGGCATCATGAATGAGCCCTGACAATCTCTACAGTTCTGCATGAATTTTAGTCATTTGTGGGTGGTCTCAATCATCTACTACAAATGTATGCACCTCATTATTCACTTCAATACAGGTGCGACCCAGGTGCTTCCTCAAACCTTTTTCTTTCCTCTGTTGTTCAACATTGTCACAGAGATGCCTATTGCCAACAACAGCATAGATTCTTGACAACAGCAAATAAACTGCAGCATTTTCAGGCTCCAATTCAAGAACATGCTTAGCAACATGTTCTCCCATCTCCACATTACCATGAATTATGCATGCACCGAGCAAAGTCTTCCACATTGCTGCATGTGGTTTACAGGGCATTGCATTGATAAAATTCTCTGCCTCTAGTTGATGGCCAGCATGGCCAAGAAGGTCAACCATGCAAGTGTAATGTTCTGCAGAAATTATACAGTCTGTGATCATTGAAGCATAACAGCGAATGTCTGTAGAAATTTCGTTTGACATCACCTTCTCCCGCACAAAATGGTAATGGCACTCGATATGTTTGGTCCTGGCATGAAATACTGGGTTTTTGGCCATTTTGATGCTGCTTATGTTGTCACAAAACATAACAGTTGGTCCTGGTTGTATACATTTGATTTTAGTCAAAACTTTCCTTAGCCAGACAACTTCCTTGGTTCCTTCCATCAACACACAGTACTCTGTGTTTGTCCAAATTATAGGTCCTTAAGCCTAGCTCAAGAGAGTTCTTTATAGCTCAAGTGGCAAGTTTAACTAGTGTTCTAAAAAATAAAGATGCTATTTATCAAGTCAGATGTTTTGCTTAAGAAAGATTTCCATTTGCTGTTTCTTGCTTTGGAATCCTCAAATTCAAGAGCTTCACTATCCTATCTGGGAAGCTCTTGGAAGCCCACTTTGTTCTCAAAGATCTCTGTATTGTTTCTCTCTCATCTTCATGTTTTCTTGTGTGATTCTTTTTTTGTTTTTCTTCTTGATGTGTTCCTGTTGCTGGTCTTCTTTTGTCTTCTGTATTCTGTTTTTCCTTCCTTATGTCCCTCTTTTTGTTTTTTGTTTCTTCCATCTGCGTTCGTTTGGTGTAGGGTATTAGCCAGCATAATGGCTGAGTCTGCCTGTTGCATCTGGACTTGCAACATAAACTCAGTAGGCAGGCCAGTGTAACTGGCAAATACAGGGAGCTGATGAAGGCAGTGGGTAAGTCCTGATAGAAAAGTGAAGTTATGATAGAAGAGTTACTAGCATATGTGGTACTTTGATTTGTCACTGAACCAGCTAACAAGCAAGAGACTCACTGTTGTTCTTACTGCTTGTTTATAGTTCATGTCAAGCTAGTTCTTCTGTTCCCTGTTCCTTAGTCCTTCTCTGGAGTTTTTCTTTGACCAAAGGTTCTTTTTACCTGGTTTTGGTTACCTTTCTAATTCTGAGTCAGGGATTTTCAATACTCACATTGGTCATATCCTTCTCTTTTATGTTTTCTTGATCTAGCCAGCAGCATGGCAACTTTATGACAGAAACTCAGGGCAATAGTTACTTTATGGTTTGTCCTCCTCATTCCTTGTTCGGTTCATGTTTTGTTTTTGTTCTTTTGTGTCCTTCTCTTTTTCTTTGTTGAGTTAGCCACCATCATGGCTGATGCTTCCCATTACTACCAGCTTTATTACAGAAACTCAGAATGTCAGCTAATGCACGACATTAACCTCTGCCCACTGCTGGAAGCTGATGGAGTCAAAGGGATGCTATGATAGATGTTCACTACCATGGATTTTGAAGTCAGGAACACCTACATGACAATTTCTATTGCTTAGCCCACTTCTTAGTCTTTACTGTCTTTTGGGGTCAGATCCTCCTTTTTCTTTTCTTTTCCTGCCTTGTTTGCCCATACGTCATCCGTTACCTAATTATCAGGTGGACTACAATTCTTTCAAGGTTGACTCAGATCGTCAGTATGGATAAGTTCCCAGTACTTACATAGATGTATATTTGTGTGTGTGAAGAACACCTTGTCACTCACAGCACCCCTCCACACTATGTTGAATGAGTATATGATGGAGTAAGAACTTATTAGGTCTTGGCAAATCATTTGTTATAAAATACAAATACCAATACATAAATCCTTCTATTCATTGTAGTAGTTGTACATCGAAATATAGATAACATTGGCAAATGCCATTTGCCAACTGTAGATTTTGGTAAGTGTACTTGGCAATGGCATAGTGCTTTGCAACTTCATGCAATAAAGGTGCCATTTTCTCATGGGTTATAAAAGTGGATCTTAACAAAGATTCTCCTTGGATCCACTCTGCAAAGAGTTACCCCTCTATTGTTCAATTATGTTATGTCCTCAAATGGCCATTGGCACAACAGTTTTGCGATGCACTTATTCCTGCTTACATTTCCAGCATATTGTTCTTGTAGTCTTTTCATTTCTTCATAATCCTTGGGGTGTGCTTATGCTCTTGGTTCTATTGCATAGCAAGTGCTGCACTTCTGAGATGGCAAGGAACATTTGAAATTCTTCAATGGTTGTCTGCTCCAACAGTTTAGACTCCACTACTCTGGACTGAGCTTGACGCTTCAAATTTCATCAACTTTGACTCAGAAGACCAGCATTGCAGCATTTGATTAGATGTATGTTAACTCAAAGAGCTTTGAAAGAGATTCTAAGTTGTGGTTTTCACATCAGCTTGCTGTAGCATGAGCTCACATCTTCCTCTGCATTTGTTCAAAGACATAAAGCCTTCTCGCTCCTGAAATGTTGACTGCAAATTAATTCTTGAAAATTATCCTCACTTCTGTTCACAACCCTTGTTCACTCATACAAATTATCTTCGGAAAGACCATTGCAGAGGGATCTTGAGTACATCAAGGTAGTTTGAAAAATTTGATTTGAAAGTATGTTTAAGGCAGAAATTTTTGAAGCAGTGTGAACTATTCAGCGGAAAACAAACTTGTGCACATGTTAGGTTGGAAAACCCAAATTTCACAGCAGCAATCTCAACCTTCTACACCTACATGAAGAGAACAGGTTACCTACTTCCATTTTGAGCCCCACCATTGCTGTCCAGATGAACCCATTCAAGAGTCAGACTTCAACCTGTGTCATCGGCCAGGGTCCACACCGCTGTAACTCCACGAAGCCAAAGAGGATCTGGCCACAGGGGTGGAAGTGCCACTACTACCCTCTGTTTCAGGCCCCCAGAATGGCAATGGTGGAATTTCAATCTCACTCACTCCTTCAAGGATCTGCACAGCCTGCCAGACACAACCAACATGACAAGTATAAAATGTTACCACCTATTAGATCGTTTAGCATGAATTGCACAATCAGAAACAAGCCTGACCACGATATTGGATTCAATGTACCTTGCTCATGGTAGGTCTTAGTGCGGGATCTTCTTGCACACACGCCAATGCCAACTTCGCCAACATCATCACTTGCTCTGGATCCACATCTCCACCCAGATGCTTGTCTACAATTTCAGAAAGATCCTTGCCTGCGACTTGGTCATACACCCACACATGGAAGTACAACTTTGCAGAGCTCACTTTGAAGTCCACATTCTTCCTTCCGCCGATGATCTCTAGCACCACCATCCCGAAACTGTAGACATCGCACTTCTCCGTGATGGGGCTGTTGCTCACGAACCACTCCGGCGCCAGGTACCCGCGAGTCCCTCGCACCACCGTGAAAGCATCCGCTTCCTGTCGGTCCACCAGCTTGGCGAGCCCAAAGTCGGAGAGCTTGGCGGAGAATTTCTCATCCAAGAGGATGTTCTCGGGCTTCACGTCGCAGTGGATAATTCGTTTCCGGCAGCCTTCGTGCAAGTACGCCAGTCCCCGCGCAATGTCGCACACGATGGAGAATCGGTGTGGCCATGTGAGCGCGCTCGCGGCCCTGTTGGGCTTGGTGAAGAGGTACTTGTCGAGAGAGCCGTTGGACATGAACTCGTACACCAGGAGCCGCTCGGAACGCTCGGAGCAGTAGCCGAACAAGCGCACCAGATTGAAATGGTGTATGTTGCCGATGGTTGCCACCTGAAGAAGATAAACCTTACGGTCAAGCATTCCACTAACGTCCCAGAAACCCCACCGAACCCAAACAAAAACATTCTAGATTCGGCAGAGATCAGCGTGCAGTTGTGTACCTCGGCTCGGAATTGTTTCTCTCCTTGAGCAGATCCGTCCAGTTTCTTCACAGCAACCGCCTGGCCATTTGCAAGGAGGCCCTTGTACACAGCGCCGAACCCACCTTTCCCAAGCTCGTTGCAAAAGTTGTCGGTGGCTGCCGCCAGTTCTTTGTACCGAAATCGTGTGACAGCCTCCGACACCTCATCCAAATCCAAAGTCTCAAACGCAGGTGTCGATTCGCGGTGGCCGATCAACGCAAGGATGAAGCCTAGGATAATCACTGCCACACCTCCGACCACCGCTGCACGGACGCCGTCAAGTAGGTTTTCTGTTAAGCCTTGGAAACCCTAATTTCCAGAACCCCATCAAACTTAAAGAACATTAACTTCAGGAGACACCGAAAGATCCCTTACTTCCGATTATAACCCGTCCCTTTGTTGATTTGTGTGACGAAGCTTCACAAGACAACAACAAATTTTCTCGTTAGCATAGTCCTGAGAAACATCGTGATTCATCTGACTTGTATACATGTGAACTTGAAAGATATATACAATTAGAACCTAACTTGGTCTTAAGCAGAGATTGCGTCTCACTTGGAGGGCACACGGAAGTAGTGTTGGAGCTTCCGCAGAGGCACAAAAATCCATTCTTAGTACTGTTGTATCCACACGCCCCGGCGCTGTTCGTGCACAGTGCGCAAGTCTGGCTTGTAAAGATCGGCGATGTTTCGCTCCAGGTAAGCTCAATGAAGAAAGTGAGCTTGCTGAGGTCTAACGCCGAAGGGTTGTAGTCATGCACGCTTGTGTAGCCCGCACATCTGCAACGATTTTCCACAAGCAAGGTTAGTTCCGCGAATTATGAGCGCTGTTAGGACGAATCAAGTGCTAATTGGAATAGAACAGAGTAATAATCATATACTTGAGCAGAGAAAGGTCGATGGAGCTGTTGGATTTCTCCGTCAATTGACAGCACTCGGTGACAAGTTTGAGAGGATCCGAAATGGCATAATCCGCACACGTCTTGAACGCGCTGCAAACCCCTGCTGTGGTGTTACAGCTAAACTCCGAAGACTTCACAAGAGTGGCATTCGTGGCGCAATTCAGCAACAAGAGGTTTTCATTTCCAGAAAGAAACAAACTGCTCGCGGGACTAAGGCTGAAGTTCTTCCCACCCACAATCCCGCCATTGCACGTCGTCATCGAGGTATCCGTTATCGTCAAAGATTTAGCGGCGTAATCAATGGATTGCACAGCATAGAGTCCCGAAGCGGCCACAAGGTTAAGAACACCTGAGTTCGTACACTCCAAGAGGCTGCTGAAGTCGGGACTCCCACAGCCAGAGTCGATTCCGAAGGGAAATCCCACACTCATGTTTCCACAAGCCGTCCTGCACGGTGCTGATTGTGCGGCAGAGCCGTTGCACCTCAAAGCGAAGACCATGAGATAGACTGCAAAACAAAGGAAAGTTCTCCAACTAGCGAGTCTGTGTTTGCTCCTGAAAAATTCCTCCATCCTACTAAGTACGAAACTGCTGCAAAATTATAAGCCTTTACCTGCCTGGCTTGCTTCAGATGAAGACAAATTGCTCACGTACCAGGCTGCGATCCTAGGCCATAGCTATAACCATAGCCATGATTAGATCCATTGCGTTCTTCAAAAACGAAATTACAGAATATCTATGGTACTCTAGCCAGCGAAGGGATGCAGATCTCGACGCAAAATTCTGCAATGACTCAGTCCTCATTTAGTTCAACTGGCAACCACACGCAATTCAACGTCGTCGCCAGAATCGAATAATTGACAAAGACAACAGAACAGTCGTGAGCACGTCGAGAAACTGTAAGTAGAGCTGAAGGATGTTCGACTAACCAGATCCTAGAACATTACAGGGAAGTAAAACTAACTACAATAATAAATTGCACATTGGAATCGAATCTGCAGAAATTATGTGCTTCGGTGTTGTTAGCAATAGTGGACTTCGACAATACTCACACAAACTAGTCGGTCAAGAGGCTTATGGCTGAAGTTCAAGGTGCACACATGTCGTTGACGAAAGCGTCATCAACTGCTGTTGCTCCATACAGGATTGAGACAGAATCTGTAAGGAAAGAAGTCCTGCGCTATGGGCCCTTCTCTGTACAGTACATCCTTCGAGGCATCCCGATCACATGGTCTGGACTTATCTGTATAAATTCTCCAACAGAGCCCGTCACGCCGCCCCATCGAAATCAAGGACAATATTTCGACCCTGCAACAACAGCACAAATGTTAATGAAATTGCTGTCACCGCAGCATGACGTCATCCACCGCCCTTTCTCGTCACCTTTCCTTTTCACTCCCACGGCGAATTCACCCCCACATTGGGATCAATTTGCCTTGGCCCCTTTTCACCACCACAACGCCCTCACATGCGTAACCCACTCGTCATCATGTTTTGTGGAATTTGTAACCTGCTATAACATCACCATCTTCAAGGAAACCATGCAATCAACATTCCATGTGATGCCATACCATAAGCACCTCAACATAGGAAGTTCCTCCCATTAGGGTTCATGTTTCCTTTCACCTTTTGAGGCCATTTTTCTTCACTTTGTGTTTTATTTTTTTTCATCTTGTTGCACCTTTTGTGGCCTTGTTTCACCACTTCCATTTTTTGGGTTTTTTTGTTTTCATCTCATTGCTCTTTCATCATGTAAGTCTTGGGGTAGAACTTTAATGCTATTAGCGAGTATGATTATATAATAGTTTCAAGTTGTGCAGTTTGATTAGTTGCTATCGATTTGGTGTACGCTTCTCCTAAAATAGAAATTTGGCAAGAACATAGATATTTGGCAGAATCTTTTTTTTTAAATGCAAAGATCATTGAGTTTAAGTTGAAATATTTTTCAAGTTTGCATTTAAGGTGTGTGAGTGCTTGAAAAAATTGACTAATTTGTTGTGAACACTTGGGGGAAAAAAAAATTCACAATTTGAAATTTTGATTCCAATGTTGCCAACTAAGGTCATGATCTTTGAAAGGTGTCATGGCATTGCACAAAATACAACAATCCAAGTTCATGCATATGAGTGTGTGCAAAATCACCAAATGTGAATGTGCGCATCCAAGTCTTCCAAGTTCGAGAATTTGAACTATAACCCATGTAATTATCTTTTTTTGAATTTGTTGCACATCATGATAAAACATGGGTTCCTATGTAACATGGGAATTGAAACTATAAATGTGAAAATACGAGGAAAGAGACATGTAGTCATGCTGATGTCAATATCAAAACCTAAAGATGGTGTTGCAAACCCATGAGTCGTGAATGGACACAATTTTTAGTTCACAAATTGTTGCAAATAGGATTACAAACCCTTATTGCAAAGACCTATTATGGACAAGTCCCTAAACCTTCAAATAATTATAAACAAACCTTATTTATTGAGGAAATTACATTTTGTTTGAGGCCAAATGCTCAAAAAGATTATCTTGTTGCTAATATCTTGCAACACAAGAACATGTGTATTTCAAAAAACAAAACAATAGATATTTATAACATAGGTTACAAATTGTTCAACAAGTAATTAACAATGCATAAATGGAATAGGAAGCACAAATGGGCCACAATGTATGGGCATGCTACCTAATATGTCCATGAACAATTTCCTACACTTGGCACAATGTGGATGCAAAAAAACTTAAAAGGTGTTGGAAACACCTTTTGTGTCACTTTCACTTGGCAATACCTCAACATTGAAAACTTCCTTGATAATTTTTTTTGCAATGGCAAGCAGATCCACACTAGAAATTATTTCATCTGATACTACCACGATATCTTGTAATTTTTTTTATATTTGACATCATGGCCTTGAATTTAAGCCTAAATGTAACCAATCCATAATCCCCAAGCCCTCTTTTGATAGGGTGGCACAATATTTGTCAAATGTCTCATGTAAACAAAAACATCTTCAACAATAATAGAATTTAAGGGGTTAGTTATAATGGGTTTGCCTTTTCCATCTTGGAAATTGTTGTTGCAATAGTTGAAGCCTCATTTTTGTTGTTTGTCCATGGGAATGGTGGCAAAACACTAAAGGGAAATGGAGTCGTCAAGATGTGGTACATGGGATGCCAACCCCAAGTGATGTGTTCCATACAAAGGACTAATTGTGTGTTCTTAACATACCATTATTTTACACACGTATTTTTTCAATTTTTGATGTCTTTTCTCCTTTCATTGCTTCTTTAGACTTTCACAAGCAATTTGTGTTCAACAAATTCAATCAAGGCTTGGAATTCTTCATCCATCGTAACAAGGTTGTGAACACGTTCAACACACACAATGGTGGTATTCTTGGTTTGTCTGTGCATTGCTTCAATTTATGAAACCAACATTCAGTGCACAACAAATGGTCAGGTTATAAAATTATTGCCTATTACTACGCAAAAAAACCTAAAACATAAATGAAATTTTCTTACTGATTCTACAAATGCCCAATTCCCATAGGACATGAAAATGTCTTCAACCCAATCCTCCCACTTTCCATCTTCAAACTTCCTTTAATGTGCCAATATGGATTTGAATCCATCAATTTTATCATTTTCCCAATTGTAATTCCACAATATGTATGGTAACAACACCCATAAAACAAAAAATTGTTTCAAGAAAGTATGAAGATGAGGAGGTGGATGCCAATTCATTTGAACCTTTTGCTTTGTTGTAGTTTGTGCAGATGCCAATTCCTATTTGCATTCATGTTCAATTTCAATCAACTCCTTGTTGAAAATTGTGGGGACACAACGAATGGGCTAACAAGTTGATTTTGGCACAATTCTTTAAGATGATATGTCCTCTAAGATGACATGTCTTAGATTTAAATGGAAAAGATGTCAAGTTGGATGCCACTTCTATAATAGATGTCATGTACATATTATTGTTGTAACTAGTTACTATGTCAAGGTGCATACTGCACCCATGATTCCTTGTTCTTCATAATAGGTTGATGCAATAGGTACCATTTCATTTATTGTAGGTTGTTTTATATAAGGTACAGCAAGTTGTAATCCATAATACCTTTTTTTTGAATGGTGATGTAAAGTTATCATCTAATGTTTCACTGTTATTAAATAGGTCTACCATAAGATGTTTTTGGGCTCACCAAGTGAAAACACATTGGACATTATTTATAAAAAAATTTCACAAGGCAACTTTTGCAAGATTTTAAAATTTGTAATTGGCCATGTGATTAAATATAGTCAACTAGTATGAAAAAGGATTCAACACTACAATGTTATGTATAATATATTTAAACACGAAAATTGTGTGGACAACTTTCATGTGTAAACAACATGAATAGACATACAATATCTATGTTTAAACAATATGAACAGGCATATGACGTTCATGTTTAAACAATACAATTGACATTGATGTTCAAACAATACAAGTAAATGAATGACATTTGTGTCTATTCCATACAAACCTATGAAAAGAAAATTTCTCACGACTATTATTGTCAAATTGTGACCCATGAAGTTTGTGATGTCCTGCTTTCACACTACCTTTGCAATGTTAATTTAAGCAATTATGGACTTTCACATGTGCTTAAAAGTGTTACACCTTAATGTGTTTTCACCCCACCCCTTCACAAACTTCATAGCTTGAGTTCCAACTTTTTGCTTCATCATTCATTGGCTGCTAGCATCAAGTAGTTTTTTTCTTAATAAACTACAACAACCGACGTACTCAAAGTCCTTGCTTTTCTTTTTGTCAATATCTGCCTATCTTTTTTGCTTAACATCAAGCACGAACATTTCATCAAAATTACACCTACAATGTTGCACATCATACCTAACAAACAAGTGTAATCCACAAAATGTTTCAAGCCAACACACTTCCCTAATGAATTTACCCGGAACAATTTTCTAGTCTTGTTTTTCATCAAATTTTGCCTAGGTTTTTAATGGCAAATGAAAACTTTCTTTTTCATTAAATAACATTTTTTTTAGCCTCTTGGTTTCTTGTGCAAACTTGACATTAAGGTAAATAAACAATTGCATACACATAACTAATATGGTATAGAAGGGTACATTGTTGCAACCCCTATGCTAATGCTATGAAAGTTTGAGTTTACTAGGCCACTCTCCACCACAATAAATGCACACAACATCTTACCACCCTCTTGTTACTTTATCATTGTCATTGGGTGTTACATGGCATATTTTCATTTGTCTTTATTGTATATTTTAACAACAATGAAGATATATTTCACCTATAGAAACATAATGAACAAAACCTGGAAATTCACTATGCCTTAAACAAAAATGGATAACTCTAGTTGGTAATTGAATGTGCCCCATAGGTGTTACTTTAATAACCATAGATTCCAGATTATAAAGCTATGGAATTACAAATTGTTCCATAAATTTCTCATACCCTAAGTTCACAAAATAACAAACCAATTAACCAACAATTAGGTTTATTTCAACTTTTGTAGACAACACATTCCCAAATTTGTTAATGTTGTTTTTTTCAACCATTGGAAAACCTAAAACATGTATCAATTCATATGATAAATTTGCAATATGGATTTGCAACTTCATTCAACATGTTGCATAATGCAATCTTTGTCATTTCATTTCAAAAATTAAAAATAATCATAAAATGAATTTTCACTTTGAGCAAATTGAAATGTTCATGAATTAAACTCTCAAGCAACATACTAATGAAACTAACTTTATTTCTTGATTTTGTTCCCATTTGACACACATTGTGGATCAACAAAATTATTAATTATCTAGCATAGATCCAAACATTTATGCCAACATGTAGTATGCAACACCCAATAATGGGAATTAGTGTTTCTTCATCAAAGTATTTTGTGCCTTCCATGAACACCTTAGCAAAACATTGTCTAGAACAAAAAGGTGTTTCCACAAATACCACATGGCCATGAATTTTAACAAAAAGAAAGTAGTTTACCTAAATAGCAATCTCAAGCTTGAAGAAGTTCAAAATTTTGCACTCCAAATCCATTGCCTCCACCCAAACAACTCACAATAATTCAACTCGAGCTTTGAAACTCTTGATGTGATATGACTTGAACATTCATGGGACAATATCAAGCATTATTAATATGAAATAAACCAATTGATCATTGAAACTTGAACAACCCTTGAGATGGTGCTTGAAGCCTGTACAATGATGGAGATGGTAGGCAAGAGGATTGTTACATTGTATTAGTGTTCAAGATCAAAGGTGATGCATTTGGTGATGGTCTTGATTAGCACAAATAGGGTTTCAAAAGGACACAGGTTCTTTGAGGACTCATGGGATGGTGAAATGGCTCATGCCATAAGGTGACATGTGATGCGCAAAATCTCCATCCCATGGATACCTGGCATGGCATCACGTTTTGTGCAAGACATATCGGGTTACATGCCTATGTGGAAGTTACATGGATGGAAATGGGGGTGAGGCTGAGAGGTCCGTTTTGGTGATGTTGTGCTGGGATGGGGTGCAGCTGAGAAAACTGTTTTGGTGACATCATGCTGCCGTGGCAGCAATCTCCTCTTGGCGCATTTCATTCCCTCTTACTATACATTTTTGGAGGAAGAATGGAAAATGTAATACTATATTATAATATTTTATTTTATTAAAGTCAATGGTTTGTGCATATTTATTAATTAATTAATTTTACTAGAAAGGACTTGAAAACGTGCTTTCAGTAATATATTATACTCCTAGTTCCAAAAAAATTAGTCACAACAAGCAAATGAAGTTTCTGCACCTGTTTCGCATGTGGTCTGAGGTGGTATAATGAACCACAACCCTCAATCAGCTGCAATTTATTTTTACCATTTTAAAAAAAAATGTGATTTCTATGAACAGAATGGAACAATTTAATGTAATAAAAAATGGAAAACTAAAATGCCAGAAAGTCATTTTCCTTGTATAAAGAATGGTTTTTCATATGAAAAAAACAAAAAAGAAATTTCAACATTCTTGGTTGATATCCATCAACAGAGGGTGATTTGCAAGAAAATAAGCTTTTTCCACTGTCTCCTAGTAGAAGAGTGCCCAACACGCCTTCTACGAGGCTGTATCTTACAATGTAAAAGTACAGAGATTGAGTAAGTGTGGATTCACACTTGGTGTTAGGGACTCTAGTGTTGAGTCCCCTGACACCATGCTAGGACTTACACCTACATACCAGGAACATTTTATGTTAAGCTTTAATTCACTTAACATAAAGCTATGGCCCATTTAACATTGGGTGCCACCTAGGATGCCACCTAGATTTTCATTTAACACTGACTTAACTTCAAGTGTGAATGCACCATAAAATTCATCCACTGACATTATGTAGCGTAAATGCCAGCTCTCACATGTTATGTAGGACAGCTAACTTATAATTTCAATGCAAGTCTGATTCTGTCTAATCCACCAGCTGATTCCGTGCAGACAAACAAGTCGATTTGTCTCCTTTGAGGTCATCTTCCTTGGCACCATCGTCTGTATGATTTAAAAAAACAAATGACCAGGTTCATACCATAAACAAAGAAAACAAGGGTTGTGTCACACTGTGGCCTTGCCATTTACATTAAAAAGTATCTTAAGGCAAAAAAAAAATTATGGAAACTCAAATATTTCACCATGCAAAAATACCATCTTCAAAAAATGCTCTTAAAAAAGCCAAAAACCTTCAAGATATTATAACTCTATAACTAATCTCAAGTTTCAACACCAGCCATAATATCATCTTTCAAAAATCCTCATATAAAAATAGACCTATTACCTAGGGGCCAAAATCCCCTAAGCTACTTACTCTATAATGAATTTAAACGCAATATCCTTGCCTTGGTAGACAAGGCGAATAAAGGTGCTGCACAAGAGTTCTGTTCTATCAACTACTACATGGATGGATGGATATTGAAAGAAGAAACAATTGAATTAAAATCATTCGCCCCCTCATGCTGTATGTAGATGCATCGTATAGATTCATGCCATTAAGTCCACAATGTATTGACAAGTGAGAAAACATGACCAAAAGCAAGTGTTGGAGAGACCTGCTGTCCAGAGGAACTTATGTTAGAAGGATGATGGACAAATGGACATATGAAGAAAAATCAGTGGCATATACCTTCCATGCTTTGCTAACAAATGTAGAGATTGGGTTGGTATTATACAACTATCTAGAACCCATAGCTCCAAACCATAAACCTCACATTACAAACTGTAAATCCTAATCCTGGTTAGTCACCTATAGCTATAGACACAAGCATATAAACGGCACATTTTTACCCTTGAACCCAAACCTCATTAGAGACATATAACATGTAGCCTAAATTCACATTATATTCCTGTAGCTGTTGGCATGCTCACGATATATCCATAGCTCTTGACCACGAAGGTTTTAAGGATGTGCTCGAAATGCATACCTGTCTTTCAGGATTAGGACATCTTTCAACTATGTCTTAATTTAATCATGTAGTCACATACCTTTAGTCATCTTTGCAACTACATCACTACGAGGTAAGTATTTAAGGTGGGTACCTAACTAATAACCATTAGCTAGGTAATAGGTACCTAGTATGTACTTGCTTTAAATATATATTAGTTAGGTTGTATGTACCTACTTTAGATATGTATTAGTTAGGTAATAGGTATTTACCCCACTATGTACCTAGCTACTAATAACACTATGCCAAAATGTGGAATCCATGATTAGGGCATTTTGCAACTATTTCCTCACCCTAGTTACAGAGTCATACAAGACATGTCTTTTATGATTATCATACTTTTCTAACCAAAAATATGACTATATTACTAAGTTACCAACTATAGTCATGAATTTTAGTATGCATGTGATTACAACTAACCACTGTAGTCATCTTGATTATGAAATTAAAATATTATCTATGTATATAATGAATATGTACATTATTAAATATTTGGTGCTTTAAATTTTTTAACACCTTTTTTCATTATAGGCAAATTAGGTTTATAATTAAAATGTTTTGTAAACATTTATTACTTAAAAAAACAAGGTATAAGTATGTAGGCTAGCCTAGGTGACTAATTTGTGAACTAAATGTGTAGGGTAAGGTAATAATTAAGTTATAAAAAGATGGCAAGGGCAGGTTGGAAGAAAACAGTGTTAGAAAAGGTAATGTTGGAGATGACAACAAGTTAGAAGAAGCAACCTCAAAGGAAACCAATGATGGTGAATTTGTAAACATAGGAAAGTGAATAAGTAAACCAGAAGAATTTGACGTACTATCCGCACTATATGGTAACGGCATAAAATCACAAACCAACTAGAGGGGTTCTACGTTTGATGAATTCATACTACTCAAACAAAATCGGGCCATGTGTGGTTTAGACTTGGTTGTCTTCCTTGCTACCAATTCCAAACTTTTTCGTTTCATGATTCAAGAGTAGGTACCATAGAAAGCACAACAAAAGCAAAACATTTCAAGTGAAAAAAAAAAAAACCCAAAACAAAACAAAAGCAAAAAAAAACAAAAAAAAAAAAAAAAAAAAAGAAAAAAAAAAAAAACAAAAAAAAAAAAAACAAAATACCAAA
>Ga0116227_10002053_pt1 | contig 45903 bp, 30 predicted proteins | sample S1TSphgellanicum_FD_89693 | JGI IMG/M metagenome (GOLD analysis project Ga0116227, IMG submission 89693) | Host-associated microbial communities from peat moss isolated from Minnesota, USA - S1T2_Fb - Sphagnum magellanicum MG | ecosystem: Host-associated > Plants > Peat moss > Unclassified...
AAAAAAATAAAAAAAAAAAAAAAAAAAAAACAAAAAAAAAAAAAAAAAAAAAAAAAAAAAAAAAAAAAAAAAAAACTAACCCAAAAAAAAAAAAAAAAAAAAAAAAAAAACTTCTACAAACCGATTAAAATTCTCTAAAGCATCCTTTATACTCTTGAAAAAAAATAGAAAAAAAAAATAGTGACCACAACTAAACAAAACTTGAGAGAATGAGAGCTGCTCTAGACCTGCGTGTAGATTCCGTAAAAAAGTCCATTTTACTAAAGCAGGGCAGTGCATGGGCAGTGTGTGGCTGCCCTGGGCCAGCGGATAGCCCGGGTTGAGCGGCCCACTTCAGGCAAATATGCCTGCCCTGACCGCTGCATGTGCCCAGGCTATCTGCCCGTCTGGGTTGCGTGGAGAACTCGAGTTAGGGTTCGAGTTAGGGCTTGATGGCTCTCTTCCCTTCTCAGAGCGCTTGTTGTGGCCCGTCTCTCGTCGTATTCTGCAGTGAGGTCTTCTGCAGAGGTGATCACCGGGTTTGAGGCTGTTGGCAATGGCTTTGAAGTTTCTGAACAAGAAGGGATGGCACACAGGAAGTCTGAGGAACATCGAGACGGTCTGGAAAGCGGAGCAGAAGCATGAGGCGGAGCAAAAGAAGTTGGAAGAATTGAAGAAACAGATCAATGACGAGCGTGAAGCTTCGGAGTTTCGTCTCCTCCAAGAACAAGCCGGCTTGGCCCCGTAAGCAGCTTCTTGGAATGATTTTCCTCTTTGCGCAGTCTTTTTCGCCCATCCTTCTTGTAGTCTTGCCGAAAGGAATCATCTACTGTTCGATTCTTGTTTAAGCCTGCCGTTTGGCCCCTCTCTATTTCTACCTTCTTTTATCCTTCCTCTACATCCACCGGAGATTTTCTTCCTCGGACTTTGATGATGGAGTTGTTGCAATTAGGTTGTACCTTTGTGATGCAGATCGGCAAGCTCCCTTTCTTGCATGTAGTTTTTCCTATTTCGGATTTATCATGGATCCTTGCACGAAGCAGGGCGGCAACAAAGGTGCTGTTCAATATGTGAAATATTTCAGAGACTGCATACTTTGGGCTTTGCTATGTGTTGTTAGGGTACCAAGCGCTCTACACATAGAGATCTCTGTGAAGCTGCAGCTTGAATTCATCTGTGGGCTTTGCAGCAGAGCACCCAAACTATGTCACAATCTAGTGATTACTAGCTTTCAGGAGGTCTTCAACTAGACAAATTTGTATATACTACTATTCATACATTCTCCTCCTCATTGTTACAATTCATGCATAGTACAATTTTCAGATCTGCAAGATCTCATGGCAGTTCTGTTGTGATGCTTATTCAGATCAAAGTCCACCCAGTGCTCAGGCCATGAGAGTCTGGTTCACCAAGTTGCAAAGCCATTGTACTATAAGCTGGACTGGAACTATGGAAACTTCTTATTCATGATTTAGTTGCACGTTTTTGACCCTAAGCTTAGTACCCTATATGGAAACAATTTTCATTGAAGGGTGTATAGATATGGAAGTTGTGTGAGGTATTGATGCCAATCTTAAATTTGCAGGAGGCAGGAGCGATTGGAGTTTCTGTATGATGCAGGGCTACAAGTTGGAAAGACTTCATCAACAGATGAATACCTTTTGGGAAAGCCTGTGGAGGTTGCGGCAGAGGAGAATCAAATTTCCAAGGTATTAGATTCATACTGTTACTCTCACCTATTAGTCTTTGGCCCGGATCATTACCTGAGACACAGGCTGTTTTAAAGTCTTGATTTCTGGGAACTTTTAGAGTGCGAGTAGTCCTCATTTTCATACATGCCAGGACAAGGGGTTCCATTTGGAATTCGTAGTTCAGATGGGGGGCTTTTACATATGAGACTGGTTGCTCTGATTGGGATAGTCCCGTGAGAAAAAAAAAACTTACACTGTCTGGTGAGCTCTGGTTTGTTTCAATCCTCCAGATACTTTTGTATTGCTGCTGGTTCTTTGTCTCCACTCTCTCTAGAAGATTCTGACAGCCCTTCACAAATGCTTGTCTATGGTAATCAGGTAGCATCAGCACCTGGTTCATTGTTTGTTGAGGAGAAACCAGTGTCTGCAAATGATACATGGAGGAAGTTGCATTCAGATCCACTGTTGTTGATCAGGCAGCAAGAGCAAGCAGCATTAGCACGTATCAAAAACAATCCTGTCAAAATGGAACAATTAAGAAAAGAGGTACAGTCCCTTCTCCATTTTGATTGTAGTTAGTATTTAGAGTATGGCTGCCTGATACATTCTGTTTCCTCACCCACTCCACCTGTGTCCTTGCATTCCTCTTGCTCTTCCCAACTGAAGCATGGGATCTATGGACATGGCTAGGGCAGGTGTAGTTTCATTACAGCAATTACTTGCTCTTCCATAGTTATTTTGCTCCTGCATGCATTTCATTGCCTTGTCACAACTCTTGTTGTGATGTGCAGGTGGAGATGAAGAAGAAAGCTAAAGAGGACAAGAAAAGGAAGAAAGAGGCCAAACAGCAACATAAAGACAAAAATCGAAAGAAAAGACATAGGAGCAGCAGTGAGGAGTCCTCAGAACCTGACCAGAGTAGAGCAAGATCTGGTAGTGCCAACTACCATGACATTGGGACCAGAAAACGGGAAATTTACACTCACAGCAATAAGCAGGATAACTATGGAGACACACCCAATGGAAGATCACCTGACCCTAGAGATAGGAGACATAACATCAACCGATCAGATAATGCACATGACATACATGGTAACAGTGATCGAAAGGGCAGGCATGGCCATCCAGCAGATGCATATGATGATGGATACCAAAGACACAGAGATGACCGCATAGAGGGTGTTGACCGAAAACGTAGCAGGCATTACTATCCAGAAGATGCATATGCTATTGGTGACAGAAAACATAGAGATGGCCATATAGAGGATGCGGGGGATTTAAGGTCAAATGATGGTGGCAGTCAAAGGGAGAGGCATGGCCACTCAGTGAATGCACATCATTCAGAGTCACTTGACAGGGAGAAGAATCAAAGGTCTGGCTCATTCCGGGATTCAAGGGAGCCAAAATTACAGGCTAAGGATCATTTGCACAGCTCAATGGGAGGATGTTCAAAAGACATAGCAGGAAGTAGGGAGAATGACCACTCTGGTGTGATGGTGGGTAAGCGTCTGTCTGAGCAGAATCAAGAGATTGGTACTGGAGAGGCAGTTCTGCACGCTCAGCTGCCACCCAGGCCCACTCCAAGGGCAAAACATAAAGCGGCTCCAATGTCTGATGCTGAGAGAGCAGCTCGTCTTTTGGAAATGCAGGACAATGCTGACCTACATGAAGAGCAAAGGTGGCATCGCTTGAAACATGCAGCAGATGCTGATATTGCTGAGTTAAAGAAAACTTCAGAAATAAAGCCGAATCAGGATTTCATGCTAGACACTCAACGGAATATGTATGGAACAGACAAAAATGGCACATCTACTCTTGAAAAGGGTGTCAAAAGGCGTGCCCACTTTCATGAGAGATCTGGTGCTGAAGAGAGGAATGCCTTCCGAAGATGATCACATTTAACTTGCCTGCAGAGATGGAAGAAATCCCTTGCAACAGTTTGCAGCTTCTGGAGGTTCATTCTAGATAGTAACCTTCATACCACCGTAGTTTATCTAATGTGGCAAGGGTAGTAAATGCAGGGGCAAGTTTGTAACCCTTCCTTGATGGAGTAGTTCTTTTCAAGATGTATAGCTATGGCCCAACAGTCACTGATATGTCATTGCAAGGTTTGTTTCAATTTATTACCATTGATATGGGTTTGTTTTCTGCTTCAGTAGCTTTTATTTACATTTTGAATTGGAAGTTGGGTACATTCACTAGATTTATGGTCCTTTGGGAGCATGTTGGGGGCAGTATGGGGCAGGGCAGCCCATCTGATTAGTTACAATTCTCCTTTGGGTGGTTTGGAAGGAGTTGAACAGGAATTATTTTGGGAGGGGTTCAAGCATCCCTCTAGCTTACTTGGGTAAATCGGAGGTTCGGGCAATGTGGTCATAGCATAACTTAAGGTTCCACCCACATTCATGGAAGAAAAACCCTACTAATGAGCAGGCACTGCAGGCATGTAGAAAAGGTTCAATGGACTGGTTCTTCATTGCAGTTTTATGTATGAGAATTCCTTGGCAATGTATGGCTTACATGGACTGTAAGTGGATGGATGAATCTATTGAATTCATGAATGGTTTTAAAACTACAATGGATCTCCAGCTAGATCCAAAACAGCAGTGGGTTGCCTTCAAATAAGAATCTGCAAAACATGCTCTGCGATTTGGTGCCATCTGAAGTATCCAGGCCAGGTGAATTGAGAACACTGATGCACAAACATGAATAGCCTGTTTATTGATTGGAACCTGGCTACTATGACAAAAGTAGTATTGACTTTCTTATGGGAACAAACTTATCACTGGAAATTGTGTGCTACGAGTTCGGCACCTGACACTTTTATATAGAAATATAGACATAAAAATAATGCTCATGTTTCATTCTTTTTGTGTTTTGGATACCAAAGATGAGACTTCAGACTCTTGGGAACAAACCCTCCAAGCATGAAAAAGTTGAAAATTTGTTCACGCTAATAGAAATATCCACATCACATGTTGTCCTTTGGATACCAAAGATGAGTCTCAAGACTCTTCACAAATAAACCCCCCAAACACAAAAAATGTGGAACAAGGGTTCACGAAGAACTGGGTCCTACTAATAAATAATGGAAAAAAAAAATAATTTCTGTAATAAATACTGGACAAAGTCCACAAAGGTTTGAAATGATTTTAAATGTGAAAATTTTTAAATTGACACATCTGAACCATTTACTGCCATTGAAACTTGCATATGCATGCAATCCCTAAGCTCCACCATTCTCAAATTTTGCAGTCAAAGTTTCTGATGTGATAATATGAAGAAAATTATAAGATGGCCTATTGAGATAATTCTGGTTAAATATGTGATACTCTAGCATTAAATTGAAGGATGGAATTTAACTTCAATCTTTTATGAACTCACCCATCCAGTTGCAATTGATTAAACAAAAAAGCCATATCAAATTACATAAGACTTTGCTGTATTCTTGACCTTATATTACCTTCCAATGACATTAGTGGGAATGGATGTTCAAAAAGACACTCATTTACAAAAATACCCAAGATTTAAAGAAGTTCAAGCAGCTCAATCAGCAGCAGTAAAATGATCTGTGCACTGCATTTTAGATGAAGTACAACCTTCAAATAGGATGAAAATGGGTTTGGATATGTACATACACAAGCAATACAGTGATCTTCACAAGGCCCAGTAAAAAAAATTGATTGCTTCTGGTTGGCCCAGGAAGTAGGATTTAAATAGTCACTTACCTTATTCAAGCTTCTGAATATAGATTTTGCTACCACATTTCAGATGCAAAATCTACACAAATGTGTTAGAATGTACTCAATACAAAGACAACCATTATCACAGAAGTTAACAAGGAAACATATAAGGTGATTCCAGATTCCAATAGCCCAATATGGGCAAAACTGGTTCAAACCCTTTCATTGAACATCAAGGTGATGAACATGAATTTTTGCTATTACACATCCTTGGAAATTTACTGGACACCATAAGCTAGTAGCCAATTGTAAATGCCATGAACTTCAGAATGGACTTTTCAAAAGGGTTTATAGTACCACATGATAAGCAAAAGGAACTTGGGTTCATCCTTGCATACTTGCCAACAGAGATAGAGCTTTTGGAACAGGAATGTACTTTCCAAAAATGTTTATTGTGCCCATTGTGATACAAATTGACTGCTTAAAAACTGACTAACCAAATGTGAGGAACAAGTTAGCTAACAGGACATAGGGCTTAGGGTTTAGGTCAAATCAAGTAGATATACTAGAATCTTTTGCTACCTTGAAGCTATGGAGAGATACTTCAGGAACCTGATCTCATCCTTATTCAAGCAAATATATATTGGAAGTGCTGACCTCTGAACCAACAATGCACCAACAGAGAACTCAAACAATGGGCACTCAAGCATATGATCAAAAACTTTTTCCTCTACAACTTTCATTCTAGCTTTTCATTCCTGTAGTTCAATCTTTGTACAAAGCATGAGAATTTGAAGAACTGCAATACAAGGGGAGAAAATAGTGGGAAAGTGGAAGAAAATTTACAAGGTGACCAATTCTTATCCCAACAGAAAGAAATGTAAGTGCTACCATATTCCCTTACCCTGATTAACACTAAAAGATGGTTCAAACAATTTCGATTATTTAAATCGATGATTGGGAATGTTTCCGAAAATTGCAAGCCCAGATGAAAAGAAGAGAGCAATTTCTTTTTGCATGGGAGGTATACAGGGAAAAAGAGGTGCAGAGTCTGTGGGCTCTTGTGAGCTTATGGACATAAACAGAAAGAAACAAAAATGAATTGAATTCAAGTCTTGGGAGCACAGCAAAGAAAATGGAGAAAAAAAGAAAAGAGAAAAAACTTTACTGAGCTCATTGAATACTTACTAAAGGAGCACCTATGCAATGGAAGAAAGAAAGAAACTTTTAAAGGAACTTACATCAGATGATGAAAAGACAACAGAAGAGCAAAAGGAAGGTGAAGTTTTAGAACCTCTATGAGCTTGTCATCAGATAGAGGGAGGGCCTAAAGCTCTAACAGTAACTGAAGTCTATATAAGAACCAGATCAGACTCAAGATTCTGCCTCCTCACTTGAGTTTGTATAGATCAGAGCACAGAAAGAGTGCACCTGTGGCAAATCAGCAAGGATCCGTATGAAACGGTTTTCATCAGGATGCTCCAAGAGTGTGGATCCTACTCCTGCCACTGGTGGTAACAGCTTGGCAAGAGGAATCCCATGATCTGGAGCTCCTCTGTATACAGTGTAAAGCTCTTCCATGACTCCATCCAGCATTGCATCCAAGCACACAGCCAACACCTCATGGAACTCATTGCTGCAACCCCAAAGCCCTCTTCAGAATTAACATAAATTGATATCTTCACTTTCCAGCTAGAAGAGTTTCAATGTCTGGGAAAAAGCATGGAAGTGCTTCCAGTTGTAAAATTGATGTGTTCACAGAAGTCCTGTCCAATGTACTGGATTGTGAACAGTGGAAGTATAAAATTACAGGAAGAACACAATCAGTAGAACAGACCAATTCCTCCTACCTGAGGGAATGGAAATCCATGAAACTACCACCAGTATGTAAGACCCATTTCTTGAGTATGATACAGACAACTTGCCTCGCAAGAACTGCTCGACTTTCAAGCACAAGCTGCTCAAGCTTTTCTTCATCCTCAATTGATGGAGCAGGACCTGAAGATTGTGATGCATCCACAGCTGAGGAGGCAGTTGCCAAGTTATTGTCATCCAATCTTTTGCTGGGTGGAAGAACATACTGGGCCCAACCTGCTTGAATGCTACCAAGGCTTGCTCGTATTCTCATGAAAACATCTCGAAGATCATCAATTGTATATGGTTCCTTCAGAGGCTTGCTGCACAAGTCAACCACAAGCACAAGAAATTTGATGCAAAAAAGTGTCAGTGAATTTCCACCTATACTGTACATGATAGATGCACAACACCATTCTTACAATCTCATCCAGACAGCTCTTATCGGTTTAAAATCTTGGGGTCCTAGATTTTCCTTTCCTGTGTCCATTGAACTTCCACATTCATCTTTTGGAGCAAATTTCTTGATCTAGCACACCTGCCCATTCCTCAGGAGGGTGATTATTACCCAGAATCTCTATTGCTTCAGATAGACCCAAGTTAGAGAGATCCAAGTGAGATGGTCAGGTACCCTTTTAGGACATTATCAACCGCCTTCTGTGTATCAGCAATCAGGAAATCTAAACCCTTGTGAGGCAAATAGTCGGCAAACGCGATGAACTTGTGTTGGCAGGTCATTGAGAGTGGCACATGCACCTCCTGCTAAAAAACCGAGAGGAAGAAACTGGTAACTAAATGGACTCTTCAGTTAGGAACAGCCCAAAAAGTAGAATGTTTCCAAAGACAATACCACCCAAAAAATAAAATAAAAAATCCTATAATGGAACAGATAAATGAAAGCCAAGAAGGAACAACTAAATCACAACACCATTGAAAGTAGGAGAAAGCCAAACAACTAAAATTGGAAGTACAATGATAGTCCTAGAAGGAGACTCACACTCAATTTTGACAAATCCCAGGCAGTGTCAATGTACACATGCCTTCCCAGAATGTTGAGCTGAATGCGAATGAAGATATCAAGAAGACTCACAGCCCACATTGCACAAACAGTGCGTGTGAAACCTGGCCAACTCAAGCAGAAACAGTAGATCTGTTGAGAACAAGCAATTGCACTCAGAAGTTTTCCATTTCATCCTCACCTTCTAGATGAATTCAACATAAAGAAAAATATTACTCCAATATCTAGACCAAGAAAACAGGGGAAAATAATGCAAGGGTAAGCTTTCATGGAACATCCATCTAACTGCATCCTTTGGTACATGGTCACCTGACATCTGACACCTTTTTGACCTAAATTCATGAGGAATAAACAATAAAACCATCAAATCTCAAACTTCTTTCAGAAAGATTTCCGGAATGTTAAGGAAGGTTCAACAGATGACCGCATAACTCCATTCCACCCTGAACAAATGGAACAACAACAATTTACAATCTAGAGGGAGCTGCACTTGCATCTGATGTCCTTGCCATCACTTTTTGCCATACTGTGCACCTCCCAATTTGAAGAAAAGACAAGACTCATAAGAGACTGTGCTCATGAGGGTTTGCTCAAATGGGATCCTAGGTAAATTGAAGGAGAAAAGGGGATTTATGGAAGTATGAGTATGAAGTCTGACAGCAAGCTGTGATGGGAACACACTTAGGGTCTTCAGCTCTTGCCAAAGTTGCATCTTGTCTCGAGAGCTCAGAGCTTGAGGGTCTTCTTTCCCTAGTATCAGCTTTTCAGTCAGGCCTGAGAGATCAACCAGAGCAAAAAGTCGTGCCTTCAAGTGCGGTAACACAGATGGCAATGTTGTGGAGTCTGATATCCTCTGGATGCTTTCAAAATGGCTTTGAAACCTGAAAATCAGATCACACCAACCTCAGAATCAAATATCTCCAATGCAAGGACCTGCATTCACTCTGTGTGAATCACCCCTTTTTGTTGCCATGATAGCAGGATCTCCTCGGCAGAATTTTCCCATCTTCTACCACCTTCAACTTGGTGTCATATGGTAACCCTACTGAACAAAGAGAAAAAAATTCAGCTCAAAGATCCATGTCCCCAGCATGGACCCAACATTCTGAGAGCACTATTTTTGGCTTTTGACAGAACCAGCACATTAGGTGTAATGGTTTTGCACCACTGCCAATCACAGCAACGGAAGATAGGGGCTACAAGACTAGAGACACAGAGCAAAAAATTCCAGAAGATTGCAAGAAAAACTCATAATTGGGCAGATCTTGCACCAAAAAAAAATCTGCCTCACTGTGCATGACAACTAGGTTGTGAGATCTCTCTGCATGAGGAAGAAAGGGGGGGGGGGGGGACCTTCTGACATGAAAGATTGCTAACACTTCAAAGCAAATCACGTATTGAGATCATCAACCCTAAAACGCCAAAACAAGGTCAATAGCTTTACATCCAGAATTCACACAAAAAAGGATCCGAAGCAAAAGCAAATTGAGCATACTGGGCTTCAGCGCGATCTTCAGCTTCCTTTTGCAGCAGTAAAGAGCGTGCAGCATCTTTCTCGACGCGGGCTTGCGCTGTCAAACTGAGTGACCGAACTCCATAATACATAACTACTCCAGCTCCTACCAGACCCGCTGCAACAAGCAAGGAACGCCGGTATTTCTTCACCCATGTCCCGTTTAGATAATCCATCTCCTTCTATGGCATGTCCAGTGTTCAAAATCGAATGAGGTAAGTCGTGCGTCCGTTCGTCTATCCGTCGGTCCGTCCGTGACACCCCTCCTCCCCGACTCCGATGCAAACCCGTTTTCTGCTAATACCCAAAAAAAGAAGAAAAAAAAGAAGATGGGCACTACTCTTCTGCGAACATCCGAAACGATCGTGGATCACAGACATCAACAACCAAAGCCTCCAAATTACGGAATCAAGGAGTTAGTCCGTCCGTCCCTGGCAGATCCTCCAGGACAGAGCAAAGCAAGCAAGGGAGCGATAGCAAAGCTAGGTCTGCACCCTAAACCCTAAATCCTGTTTGCATATACCCGTATTCTAACAAACCGGCAACGGTTATGAAAGATACGTATAGGCTTTATCTACGTATCATATACGTATAGATATAATTAATTAATTAATTAATTTAGTGTGGGGTAAGGCCTGAGGCCATGGGCATTGTCGAAATGCCTTGTGAGTTTTTCCACTTTGTAAGCATGGATGCACATACACAAAAAAATAGGCAAATTTTTGTTACTATACAATACATGTACATACCTAGGTACCTCCACTTGTCGAACAATGACACCCATTTTTGAGAAATGATCCATGGGTTTTTTTTTTTAAAAAAAAATTCTTTGTCAAATTAATCTCCTTTCATCATCCTTGCATATATTTGTAGCAAAAAGAACTTTCCTCATTTTATTAGAAATTTTCTTTCCATTCTTATGAGCAACCATTGCTTCTTAGTTTATGAGAAACCTTCTTTGCACTCCAAAAGTGATGATGATGATGATGATTTTCGCTTTGGTTTGTTGGATTTTGAAATTTGGAACCCAATTGAAGAAAAGTTGGAAAAACTTAGTCATCATGGATTGTTGGGCATTTTAGGATTTTGAGAAAAAATATTGGAGATCTAAAAAGTGGCATCCAATTCACATTATAGCATAACAATGTGAATAAATGCTAGAAAAAAAACATTTTTAGTGATTGAGTTTTTCTAACATTTTTTTTTAGTGTGTTGTCCAAATATGATAAATCATTGTTTATGTGGTTATGTGAGTAGTTGCATGTGTTTATTTTTTAAGATCTCCCTACCTCTCTCATCAAAACTTCGAATTGCCCAACAATCTGTGACGATTGATTTAAATTTTTATTTTTATTTTTTTTCTTGCAAAGGTGTTTCAAATGTTTCAAACCATTGTTTTTGCTCTTGTGTGAGGAATTGCATGCACTTTTGTTTGTTTTCCTTAGTATCCTCAAAACTTTGATATGCCTAACAATCCATGTTGATTTCAAATCTTTAAGCGTTTTTTAAAGGGTGTTCCACATGCTTTAGGCCATTTGGTTCTATTGTTGTATGGCGAGTTGCATATAATTTTATAGATTTTTTCGAGTTTCTTCAAAATTTTGACATGCCCATAATTAATAATGATTAAATTTTACTAATATTTTTTTTGGGTGTTCCAATTGTTGTAGATTATTGTTATTGTCGTTGTGTGTGTTGTATTTTTAAAGATTTTAAAATTTTCTTAAAGATTCTAATACGCCCAACAATCCATGGTGATTGAGTTTTTGTACCATTTCACTAAAGTGTTTGAACATTCTTGGCCATTGGAGACAATGGCCTTATGGTGTTTCATATGCTCCAAACATTGATACATGAATTTCTTTTGGCATGGATCTTAAAATATCTTAAGGTTTGAGGATTAGGGTTTTGGTTTATTTATGATTTGTTTACCAAGACTTTGACATCATTATCAACATGGTCCTACTCATCAAAGATTTTCATAAAAGTTGATGAACATTGGATGGTGAGCAAGGCTTGTCAAATTTGTGTCCAACTAAGTTTTTGCAATTGTGAAATATCCTTCCATTGAAAGGGATCACATTTAAAACCCTAAAATTTCCCCAAATCTCAATTTGATCATCAAGAGTTTTCTTGATGTAGGCACTTTGAAGTATGAGAAATTCTAGACCAAAAAAACCATCCCTCTTATCATGCTTTTAGTTTTTACGTAATTTTAAAAAAGGAAAAAGAAAAACTTAGGACCTTCATCACCATCAACTAGTGTGGGATAAGGTTTTAAGATGATGATATTTGCGAAATAAGGGGTTTATGGTTTAAATTCAAGGTGGGAGGTGAATCGAACTAGCATTTTGGGAATGTCCTCCATGTGTGTGCTTTACAAATTGTAAAGCATGAGGAGAACATTATCATAAGTGTTAGGCATGGGTATACGAACATACATGTTAATAATACATAATGTATGTTGAGGAAAATAATAGACAATGTCTAGGTGATGGACAATAGTCAAGGTTGGGTCATCAACAACAAATAAAGATTGAATTGTTGATAGTAGATAGGGGTTGGGTTGGTTAATTTTATGCAACCCAATCTAGGGTTTTAGGTAACACTAAACCCTAAATACAAGGTGGGTTGTCATAAATGAGGATGGGTGGTGAAAAATCAAGTGGAGTTGTAGTCACAATAAGAGGAGATAAGGGTGTCAATGACAAAGTGTTTTCCTAGTGTTGGACTTAACCAAATTTAACATATTTCATTATGAAAATTCTAGTTTTTTCATCCAATTTTTGGTAATGTTATTCATTTGTATCGTCAATGAATGTCAATTACAGGAAATTGAATATGAGTAGAAAAAATTCTTCTTCAGATATAACATGAATACATTTCCAACAAAAGGTACAAGTCCCAAAATTGTAAGTTACATTGAACTTTACTTTATTTTTAAAAAATAATCACATAAAATCACATTTTCAATAAACAAACAATGGGATTGAAACTAATTTACATATTTTCAAAGATAGCATTTTGGAAATCAATGAAAAGAACTATTTAATTGACATGGTATCTTTCATAAAATTTATCCACGTATTCCACCACATAGAAATGAACTTGTTAAATACATATAATCAACATTTGTAATTTAAAAGGCTAAAAACATGTTTTAACCTAATGTATTGATATGTGTAGCATTAATTTTTTTTTATCAATCTCCTTTTGCAATTTCAACCATTAACATCAATATGCTTTGCAATTTTGAGAATGGATGGAGCACAATTCATAAGTAAAAATGATAAAAATTTAAACAACACTATTAAATAATTGTATTTTTAGTTTTTTATGTGCATAAAAGAACTCCCATAACTTAATGGAATGATTCCAAACTCATGGAGAAACAAGATAATTAGCAGATACACACACTTGTAAAAAAAGAAGAAGTGTAATTTAAATAAATACAATACAACAAACTTCTTTGTCAAATAAACAAGGTGTAGTTTTACATTGTGTTGGACAATTGCTTTGGCTCTTTTTATTGTGACTACACTTGTGCTTGGTTGTGGACATGACGATGGTCAAAAGCTCTAGAGGTGGCATGGAGTTGTGATGGAAGAATTTTTGAGGTGGAGAAAATGAACGTGAATACAAATGAGAAGGAGCTCAAGTAAGCAAGAGGAGGCAAGTTCTCACAAAGAATTTTTTTTTCACTCTTATTGTGATAATATTACATTTGGGAAAAAAAGGAAACAATGGTAAGACGTGGCCATTTTTTTCATCTAAATTTAACCATAGGCAATGAAAAAAGAGATTTAAAAAAAAAAAAAAAAAACACCATTTCAATTTACAAAGAATGAGTTGGTGTTGCAAGATGTGTGGATTTGAGGGGAACCATATTTTCGGGGTGGTATGCATAAGGAATTGGGGAAGGAACATAACTCTTGGGATCACGAGGATATGTGCGCCATGGTTTTATGTATGGCACATAATGATAGTCACCAGCTGCCGACAATTCATAAGGTTGTTTCACCATAGTTGTTTGTGTTGGTGGCGTTGGTGTTTGTTCTACTCAAAACACAACACAACACAATTATTGCTTCATATAAGCTAAGTATGGAGGGATTGAACCAATGTCGAAAAGATTGTATTAATTGAACCATGTTCTATGTCCAATTATTTTCAATTGGGGACTTCATTCGATGGTCGATGATTTAAATCTTCCTATTTGGTATTTGTGTTAATACATGGTTATAATTTTGTGAAAAAAATTATTTAAAAAATGTAACAATGTTTGAGTTTTTGAAATCAAACATCATGCAAATAAGCAAATGAATAGATGATTGAACATGAACAATGAACAAAACTTACTTGTGCGTGAAAAACCATCAATTGGGCTCCTAGCCTTCTTTGGTCCAATTGTATGAGGAAATGAGAATGGATTAGAAATAGTAGGATCATGAGGGTAGCTTTTCGATTTCTAGACATCACAAACAAGGGTATTTAGTCATTATTTAGTTTGAGATTAATGAACACAAATTTCTCTTTTTTTCTTTTGGTCATAAATTGATGATACACTAATCATAAGTATATTATTATCCCAAAGATTTTTTTGGTCATACTTTCAAGATTTTCAATTTGTGAATTTTGTTAAATAATATTAAATACAAAAAAAATTCAATTTTGTTTAATAATGATACTTTGTCTTTTGTTGTTTTGTTGAATAGAAAACAATAATGGTGTATTCATTCAACTTGCTATGAAATTCATTTAATAGTTTAAATTAATTTTCAATTGATATTTATCAATGTTTTTTTTTGAATTTTTGAAACAAAAAATAAAGGAAAAAATTTTGGAAAAAAAAAGTGATGCCCCATATATGTCATCAAAACATTATACCTTTGGTAATTTGGAGTGGTAATCCCATTCGGGGGCTGTTTCCCATGGCCACTTGCAAGGTTTCTTCACATGATGTGGCTACATGTACCTCAAAGTCATGGCATTATAAGATGCATATGTTTTGTAAAATAAATTGTAATGAATTCGAGTGCAAATTTGCATGGAAAAACACCGATAGGTTTTAAGTCTACACAAATAAATAAATAAATAAATATTTATTTATTTAAAATGAGATCAATTTAGATTTTCACCAAAATAATGAAATCAAAGTCTAGCTTGAAATAAAATTCTTTGCAAAAATTATCGATCCTTGTAAAGAAGAAACACAATTTACCAATCTTTGGTATAGTCTATATGGATTATTGTAGTTCCCCATTGGTCCTTCACCATACTACCACAATGCAAATTATTTATGTACCATTAGCACAACCACATGAACTTTTGATATAAAAGAAAGGTCAAACTAAGTTGCAAAACTCTTGATATGATTCTTGACATTTTAAAAATTGTAAAAATTGGGTTAAGTGCATGACTTGAAGCAAAGCCTAAATTGAATATGGCATCTAATATTTCCAAGAGGTGTTTTGTTTATTATAACATAAAGAGAAATAATCCATACCACTATAGTCTTCAAGTTGTGTGAAGTGGCAAATGGGGCTGCTTGGGATGGTGGAATCAATAGTTTTGGAATGTTGGGAGGTTGTATTTGGTGTGGTAGTCTTTCCTTGTTCCATGGATCTTCATCCCCAATGATTGTGGGCTATGGACACATTCCAATGTATGATACTTACCACAAGTTCTTAATACAATTGGAAATAGTGACAATGGTATTGGGGGTTTCAAGTGAGAACAATATTGGCAATTAGGTTTTTCAAAACTACAATTAGAAAAAAAAAAAACCCTAATGGTCCATTGGGTTCAAATCTCAAGCTCTTAGCTTTCTTTTTCAAGGGCTAACATTTGGACAATTTTTTTGGAGGATTGTTGTTGCCTTTGTGGATGCGGTCACTTTTAAGATGTGGTAATGGGGTGGTTTGCTTGATCCTCCTTACTTAAGCTTTGACCCTTAGGTACCCCCACATGGTAGTTGATGATTGATTTACCAAGTGATTGTTATTACTAGTGTTGAGTGGGTTCTTTGAATTTTTTATAACCTTTGGTTCTAAGTTTTTGAAAATCTTAAAAAAACTAAAGGATTTTTTTTTTAAAAACATTTTTTTTGGACTACCCTATATACCATCCATGAAAATTCAAATAGTTTTAGGGTTTAAGGTTTTAAGTGCTAGTACCATATCCACGAATTTGATTCCTACTTTAGGATAAATTATTGACACTTTTTAGGTGGGATTCATGTTCAAATTGAGCCTTGATTATGATGTACATAATTGGGTTTCAAGAAATGGGTTTGGAATTTGAACAAATACCCATTTTGTTTTAGTCAATCGACAATCTTTGGGATGTCGGTCACCATCTTCATATAATGCCCAAGGCTTGCCTTTGAGGTATGATTCCATGTGGTGTTCAAATAGAACTCCATTCCTAGGGATTTCTGGATAAATGGAATGCAATTCCTCTCTATCCCATGGAGCTTCAGGCAAATCCCCCAAATACTGCCATAAAGTAACCCGTGTTAACTTTAAGGTCCATTGATAGACTTGGGAGAACCTTACCAAATTTATAAGGTATTAAACAATGCTATGTGATATATAATCATCCTCATTACATTCTACACAAAATTTGTTGGGTTTTTCTTATTACACAAATGCTAAAATTGTGGAATATCCTTCAAAAGGCCATGATTTGTCTTTGACAAGGTTTCCAATTTCATTGAATGACTCTAGTATAGAAACTTAAAATTCCACACCCACCCACCGGGGGTTGGCGAGGTTCATTATGGAAGGTAGCAAATGGGGCGGACTTGGAGTTTGAAAGCTTGAGCATTGGGGAAGTCCCACCTCGTGGATTCTTCCAAGGCAATGGTTCAATATCCCATGGAGCACACCTCCCTACATCGTTCCACCACTTGTGTGGTCTTTGGTGAGGTTCTTTTTGGTGGCTCATGGGTGGGACATTGTAGCGAACACCCATTTCAAGCCATTCACCATACGGGGTTGGTCGATTTCTCATCATGTTTTTAATCTCTTCATAATTTAGAAATGAGCGACCAGGTTGGAGTTTAATTTGATTCTCACTCTCATGTTTGTGACCCATTTATGCTAATTAACTTGATTTTTCCCCCCCCCCTTTTTATTTTGGCTTAGGGTGATAGTCTTATATGAAAAAAATACATATCCCAAGCTCGGGTAAGTTTAAGTAAATAAGTAGAACAACATTTTTCCTTGGGGATCATATCAAATTGTATTCACAATGGGAAAAGTTTAATGAAAATCAACCCACAAAGGCATTTGGTGTATAGTAAAGCTTACATGCAAAAGAGGGGGAAGGAGCAAATAAATGAATAATGTATGTTATTTTAACATCACTAGAAGACCTGAATTGTTGATTGTGAAGAGTTATGGATAAATTTTGGAAAAGTGGTGTCCTTTCAAAAGGCTTTATTCAAAAGGACAAGTAAGTATATAGGGATTTATCCAAACTATCTCATTTTCCTTATCTATAACAATTGGAATTGTACAAATTGGTTGAATTTGTTTTAGTTTGTTGATTTGACGAGGAGTTGCAACTTTGTTAGTTGGGAGTATTGTTTCAAGCATTGGAAATGAATTTTTTGCACTAATTCTCAACAGCTATGGAGTTTAGAGGTTTTGAGAAAGTGTTATTATTGCTAATGATGATTGGGTTCTTTGCTTTTTTGTGTAAAACAATTTCAGTTTTGAATACTTTTGTAGGATCCATATTAGGATGTTTCGTTATTGAATTATCAATGTTGAAGTCGGGGATATAAGTTGCAAACTATGTACCCAATTTTTTGCATCTATCGATTGCTATGGTTACTTATCTCATTCTTGAGATTTGCTTGTGTTTGTTAAGAAGATTTCCATACAACCATGCTTATCAAATATTCATGTCTTCCCTTGTCTATGTTTGGGCAACATGAACCCTTCCAAATGGGAAACAAAAACCTTAGTTCCAAAGCCATTTGAGACTTTTTCTATTTTCTAGGGCAACTTAGAAAGGATATATTCCATATGTGGCAAATGAAACTTTCTTTACTTACAATTTTATGAGGGTTTTGTATCTTTCATTTTGTTGTTTAAACATGTAGTTGAAGTTGGGATTTCCTATTTATGTTGCCTTTTATTTCTTTGAAATTTGAGGTTTAAAGGGTTATTTTACATCATCCATCATGTTGAGAGAGTTTTCAAAGGTTTTGCAGTAAATTCTTGTGGAAGTTCTTTCATGCTTGTGTTTTCAAAGAATGTAAGGTGTGATGCTAAAAAAGGCTAGATTTAAAATTGTAAACCCTAGACCTCAGAGAATGTGTGTGGGAATGGAACAAAGTGGAAAGTTGAAGGTGGAGAAGTTTATAGTCATTCCACTCCAAATGTTTTGGTGTTTTAAAACTTTTTCCAACTTAGGTACAATTCCTCTTCTTAACAAAGGCTTCAATTTAAAGGTTTTCGTCATCATTTGAATTGTGAAATTTTGAGAGATTGGTGTTGGATTGCAACGATGACCATGGGTGGCTAATTATGCACAATAAACGATGCACATGACTAAAATTGAAACATAGTTGCAAATGTCTTAATCATGGATGTTGAGTTGTGATGTAATGATATTTGATGATAGTAAGATTACCAATGAAATCACAATGAGTGTAACATCAATTCTTATTGAAAACAACTTCAACTTTTGTGTTCCTATGTAGTTACAAAGAGACCCAAATTCGTTGAGTGGCAGAATTACAAGCTCACTTGAAGATAATATAAGAAGTTTCCAATGATTTGTAAGTGTGCCTACCCATTTCATGAACTTGCATTAGTTTATTATGATTCCTTTCAAAATCTATTCACAAGTTGTACATATAATAAGTATGTTGTAGCGATTGAAATCGTGTCTCAAACATACTTGTGTGTGTGTTTGCAATGGTAGCATGCATTCAAATTTTGAATATAATTGAAGTTGAAAATTGGTCAACATATAATTAGAGAAGTGTGCAAACTCTTGAACATAATTGAAATTGCATATTTGCACTTGTGTGACTAGACATGTGGCTCAAGTCTTGACAATAAAACCCAACCACAAGAATGAACTCTTGAACAAATCCATCCTCATTGTGCTCATTCTTTGCCTTCTTAAACCTCAATTTCTTTCTTTTTTGTGTGTTGAAGTCCACTTGCAAAGCTCTTTCTTAATCTTTGTTATAGAATATGGTTTTTCTTACAACATTAGGCCTTCTAGCTCATGACACAATGTGTGAATTAAACTTGATGGTTTGTAAGATGTGCTACAATAAGCATCATGACATGTGTTAGATTATCATGGATGAAATCACAAAGTTTATTTCACACATGTCTTGAGTTGGCCCATTGTTATAAGTCCAAAGTAGGAAAACCATATTCCATTTTCCAAGTGCACATTGGCCTTGCTTTTTTATGCTCCTACCATTTAAGTCTTTTGGCATCCATGTACAAGTGATTGTGAATAGCAAGAGTGATGTAAACATTAGGTAAATATTTTGGGTCTAATTATCTCACTCCTTTATCATTAGTTAAATTTTAAACAATATCAACTATAGCAACAAAACTCAATGGCTTTAGTAGTTGAAAATGTGCATTCATGCATTCCATTAGTTAAAACACTTTTTATCACAAAAATGTTGGTTGGTGTGGAAGCCATGTTCGTTGGCATAAAATTGACATTTACATATTGATCCAAGGCCTCTCTACTTGTATTAGTCCAATGTGTTATGCACCTCTAGGTGCTAATAGTTGTCATTGAAATAGAAAATGTGAACCACCATCACTATATAAATATATGATTTGAAAAAAAATGATCTTTGACATTGTTTCAACTAGTTTAATTTATAGGGCCATTTTTTAGAATATATGATTAGTCATGACCCATGAAACCTAAGTCCATGTATGAAATGTAGTCTAAACAAGAATTTGATGCATGGATGGATGCGCATGTGTCTGCCCAAAATGGCAATACAGAAAATCCTTAGAAAAAGATGACTATTTCCCCTTTAAATGGAAACAAAGTTCAATAGATCCTAGTTTCTACTAGGCAGGACTTTGATCTGATTGGGGTATTTTCTACCACCCAATTAGAACATCATCCAGTTGTATCACTTTCATCCAACCAGGTCTCAACCATTTCCCACAATATCTGTCCAACCAAGTATCATCTTTATTCTGTTTCCACAATTTTCATCCACACATGTGTCATCCCATTTGGTCGACAATAGTCCTCAATCAAGTTTCACTGCACACAAAAAATCCATCCAACTTGGCGGGTGCAGGTGGAGGAGGGGATGTGCCCATCACATTGATCCATCAGAAACACAACTTTTCATCCATTTGTGTTCACACCTTTGCATTTAAATTCCAAACTTGTGGTGTGTGATCCTCGCTGCCTCTCATGGTCTCTTTGTTAAGTTGGAAAGCAATCCAGCAATTGGAACTGTAGTGATCACAGATATGGCATGTGATCTGTGTCGCCTCTTATGGTCTTGTGTGAAGTTGGAAAGCAATCCAGTATTAGAACTGAAGTGATCACAGAAATGTTTCACACAAATTTAGAGATCTGCACCAATGCATTGAAATCAACAACCAACAACAAATCAAGTTGCTTGTGCAACAATCTTTAATCCTCAGCTTGAGCCAATAATGGCTTTATTGGCTCAAGTAAAGAGAGGATAATCTTTGTTTCAGAAGTAATCAACAACATGAAGTAGAAAGAAAACTTAATGCAAATGTGATTAGTATCAATACATCCTTGAATTGATGACAACGTAAAAAGTGTCTTACCTGCAGCCAAAGCCTGTAGCTCCCCTGTACACCATCTCGCCCTCTCCCTCCATGCTTGGAATAAATCGTCCCCATGCTTGGAAGGAAGAGCAGCTGAGCTGATGAGTTTGCTTCGCATTCACATTTCCTGCAGACAAACCCTGTTCAAGCAGTCATACAGACACTACTGATAGAGTAGAAATCATATCTCTGAAGAAAGTAATCCTACCCCTGTAGTACTAGTAGCAAAGTAGATTTACATTTGACAAATCATTCACAGTATTGAACCGCACTGCTATTTCTGAGACGGACATATGCAGCCAAGCTTCACTCTATTCAACTCAAGTAGCCTCTTGTGCACACAAAACCTCACATGTACATGGGCACTCAGGGCTAGAATGGAATGGAATCATGAAAATAAAAATGTCTCTAAGGGTTGTTGAGAAAAGGTGGGTGATAAATGACAAGTTGTCAACATGCACACTGGAAAGGAAGGAATGACAGTATGAAGATAAGACACAAAACTAGCCAGAAATACATTTATATCTTCCTCAACCCTGCACAAGATAGGGTGCCAATACTGTGTCAGAACATTCTATTGTACATGCCAAAGAGGATGCATAATAAATGTGCATATCATCTCCAAGACAGGATTTTCCAAGACAGTAAAGGGAAAAACAAAAACCATCTGATTTCCATCCTCTGGCTAAAATACATAAGAGCATGGACTTGGGTAGGGGGGAGGTGTATAAAAAAAAGTTGAGTGAAATCTGAAGTACAGAAAGGTGGAGCAAAAGGAGAGATGGGAAGAAGAAATCAGCATAGGAAATGGAGTGGTGACAGAATATCTGCTACAAAACCAACCTGTGAACAGATATAAGTGCCCCTTTTTCTGAAGCTACAGAATCGCCACATCCCCCATTCCCTTGTGAGAAAGTAGTCACAAACAAACCATGCAGTACATGTGAGCTATGTACCCTTTCCCTGTGACAGGTCCCATTCACCTTAGTGTCCAGTGGAAGATGCCCCAAGATGCATATCAAGCGAGTCAACATCTGTCTGGTCCTGGAGAGGCTGTTGTTGTTGCTGTTGTGGTTGTGCCAACTGATGTTCTGGCATAAAACCATCCCTGGGATTTGCAGCTACATGCTCTACACCAAAGCCATGTCCTCCTGGTGAAAGCATTGATGGAAGATACTGCTGCTGGGACTGCTGCTGATATTGCGGCCTCGGTTGAGGTGGATGCATGCCTTGAGAAGGTTGCAGATAGTTTCCATACATGTTTACAAATGCTGGTCTGGATCCTGGAAATCCCATTGTAGCTGGGCCAGAGACAACAAAATAAGGAGAGGGTGGTGTAAATTGCATTCCTTGATAGTTGTAACTGGGGTTGACATATGCATGGCCTGGAACAATGCTACTCATCATTGATACAGGTGCCATCATCATTGGAGAAACAACAGCTTCATAGGGGCTCATCATGCATGCAGCCTGCTGGACATTCATGAACTGTGGGTTACCATGTGCCTGCTGCCCAAGCTGTGAGACTTGTTGTGGGGGCATCAGCCGTGATCCACAAGGTGTCAGCAGCTGTGACCCAGGAACACGAAGCTGTGTACCATAGACGCCTCCTCTCCCACTCCATCCAGAGACTCTACTGTCAGCAGCATTGGTTGCTGCTGCTGCTGCTGCTGCAGCCGCAGCAGCTATTCGATTGGCTTGCACCTGTGCTCGCTTGGCCTCTTGCCGCTCTCGCTTGTGTGCATTCTGGTGTCCACCCAGAGCTTGTGAGTTTGCAAAACTTTTCTTGCAGCGTAGGCAATCATACTGGCGATTCTCCCATAGATGACCAGAGGAAGCTGAACTATGCCTCTCAACCTCAGACATTGATTGTGCTGCTGCTGTACCTGCAGTAATGCTTGGAAAACCAATCACCTCTGCACTCTTGCCCGCAGCCTCACTTCTGGGTTCTACATCCATACCTGCCTCAACACATTCTTCAGACCGAATTTCACTGGATCTTGCATCATTGGATGTTGATTGAGAACCAGATTGAGAAGCTGATGATCCAGCTGCTGGAAACATACTCTGTTCCTCCAAATCCTTGCATTGAACAGCACCAAATTCAATTGAACCAACCTTTCTCTTCTTACTCGAGGGCAAAGGATCCATCACCTCAAACCCAAAGAGGATCATCCCCTTCCCAACCCTGTCTGTCTCTTCTGCAGGACTCACACAAGCCCCTGGACTCATGGACTCTTCTTTGCACTGTTCTTGTTTTGATTCATCATCACCACCACCTTGAGAGCTTGTAGCCCTGGCAAGTCCTCGATCCTGCAAGTGTCTTGGAGAAGCTATTATTGCAGAGCCTCCTCCATCAGATCTTTGTTGCTTGAATTTCTGTCCTTCTGTTGGTGAGCTTGGAGCAATGGATGATGACGCTATGTCACTGCTTGGGGTGTCTGGCCAAGGTGGTCTCTTGTCCTCTTTCTCTTTGAAGAAGGAGATTGTGTGGGGTGCAGACAAGAAAGGAGGAGCAGTACCTTCATCATGAAACCTTTCCTCACTACTCTCCTTGATGTCAACTCTTTCTCCACAATCCACAGCTTCACAATCCCCAGACGCTGTTGTACCTCCTCCTGCTCTTCCTTGCATTCTACGTAAGAAGAGTGAATCCTCTTCTTCCCTGTGCTCCACTTCTGCAAACTGCATCTTCAGATTATGCATCAGCAACAACCATAACCTAACTTGCAAAGAAGACTTCCAACCCAGAGCTAAACCCTTGTGTGCAAAACCTGTTCCTCAAAGGCAGGGGGTCCAACAAAGCTCTTTTCGCTTACCTTGCTCTGCACTGCCTCTTTGTTGCTGTTGATATCGGATTCTCCATCCTCATTGCAAACATTAACACCCGAGGCGCTGATGGTAGCGCGCATAAAGCTAGCATTCACCTCTCCGGATGGAGACCGCGCACCATCGCCCTCCGGTCTGCTGAACGGAGACTGCTGACTCTGGGATGTACGTTTCCGCTTTCCCAGTTCCTCGGTGTCCTCACTGCTCTGCGCAAAGTGAGCGCTGCGCACAGCCAGTCGGCTATCCTCCCGAACCATCCAGTCTCCCATCAGCGCGCTGCTCCTCTTAGCTCTACACATCAGCTCCTCCTCCGCAGCAGTTCCTAAGAGCTCCTGCTCCTGCTTCTTCTCCTCTCCTCCATGCTGGTCCTCCTCCTCCCTGTGCCGCCGCCTTTCGTACACATCCTCCTCATGCTTCTCTCGAGTGCTCCTGTCGCTCGAGTTGCTTACTTCCTTGTCTTCTGCGGCCTGAGAACCGCAAGCAAGCAATGAACAATCCACAGACCTGATCATGAAGTCCGAACTTCCTGCAGAACAACCGTTCTCGTCCTCCCTAGATTGTAACTCGCATCCGTTGTTGCAAAACTACACCTCGGGAAAAAACGCGCGCGCGCGCACACACACACAATAGTCTGCACTGCCCCCCGCGCAACACAACGACTACGTCCTCACAGAAGAAGTCCGCCAAGGATCTACGCTTAACAAGAAGGCGGCCAGAGATCTCCACTCGCTAGACTCCTCCTCCAGAACCCGCAGAACCACGAATGTCGTAGTAATTCTTCCTGAACAGCGACGCCCGCTATCGCACAACAAATCCATCACCAAAACGCCGCTAGGGAAAAAAACAAAACAAAACAAAACAAAACACTACTCGCAAAACAACGAACTGAGTGTTGTTGTTGACGATGCTGTGCTTGTCCGTCGTGCGGAAACAAATCGATACTACTATTACTAAAAGAACAACAACAACGAAAACAACAACTACAACAACAACAACAACTCTACTCCTCCCACACTGAAAAACACCAAACGCCACAGAAAGAGTCGTACACAACACGGCAATCGAAAAAACACAAACTAAACCGCCCCACACCCCACCCCCAAAAAAAAAGAGAGAAAAAATCCACAAAGGAGATGAAAGGAAATTGTCAAGGAAACCGTGCACCGAAAGAAACAAGCAGCAAAGCAGAGATGGAAATCAAGCTCCTGGCGAGAAAGCAAGAAATTGAAGGCAGGAAGGAAGCTGCAGGTCCGAGGAGCTCTGGCATCATACAACAGCAACAATACGAGTTTAGTAGTAGAGAGCCCTTTCTCACAACAACAACAACAACAACAACCGTTGCCGTAGTTTTTCCTAGTCCACAACAGGCTGCATTCTGGGCACCCAGAACGTCGTGGACGACGTGTTAGGGTTAAACAGGAAACGTACACTTTCATCCGATTCCGAAGTTTTCCGGCTTTTGGTTCCATTTTTGTCCCTGTTTTTCTGTCCGTTTCCGGCCGGGCGTTTCAGTAAAGGTACGGTGTTTTAGAGCATCTCCAGCAGCTGCTCTGTATGTGATCCTGCACACTACAAATTGGATGAAGAAAAGTCAAAACATGCCGGTTTGGCTCACCAAATTGGTTTTGGCACAGTTTGTGGTGGCTTGTAAACGGCGCAGGAACGACGCGTGCACCTACCTGCATACAAGAGTGTAGGTGATAAATATGATCTGACTTGTGTTTCTGATTGGCCCATCATAATGATTGCTTCAGGTGGTTTGCTAGTAGTAGTCCTCCACCTGTGTGCCTCTGTATGGGTTCCTGCAGAGTACAAATTGGATGAAGAAAAGCCAAAATATGCCGGTTGGGCTCACCAACGTAGTCTTGGCTCAGCATAACCGAACAGTTTGCGGTGGCTATCGAAGCACGCTGTAACAATGTGCACCTACCAGCATACGAGAGAGTGAAAACTACGATCTGACTTCTATTTCTGATTGGCCCATCATAATGATTGGTTCAGGTGGTTTGCTAATAGTAGTCCTCCACCTATTTGCTGTGTTTGCTCTGTCCCAGTTTCAGTTTTATGGGTGGGGTTGCAAATAAAAGTAAATAACTAAATTTGGATGTGAAAATATTTTTGGATGCAGGGTCACATACTGAGCACTGCTGGAGATGCTCTTAGGGAATCATGATTCTCCTTCCTTTCTTTTCTTCCTTTGTTCGCACATCCCATGGACACCCCCACCAGTCAACATCTATGTCTGTTCATGTCATCCATGATTTCAAATCCAATGATGTTCTCAATTCTGTCATCATCAAATCAAGTCCAATGATTTTCTCAATTATCTGATCATCCATGATGTAACATCCAATTACATCCTCGATTATGTCATGATTTTAAATCCCATTATGTATTGGGTAATGGTCGAAATTTCTACCATTTAAAATGTCTATAATGTGACAAAATTTGGCATCAAAATTGTTTATTAGAGATTGAGCATGTCCTTGACCTTTGTGTTAAGTAAGCCTACATGTGAGTTTATTAGAGCGAGCCTATATGTGCACATAACACAATGGTTAGGGGCACACACCCATTCTCTTACATAAAGGATTTTGTTTCACCTTTTAGAAAAAAGGTGGGTCGCATTTTTAAAATCAAGAAGATTCTATTTAAGATCATGGGAAATTACGTTAAATTATGGATAGGAAACAATGAACATGTAATTTATGATGACCTTGGATGAGATTTATATAATTTAAGGAACATTCAAAAGTGGCATAATATTCATTCAAAATCACTTTATGTTTAAATTATGTTCTTGATTATTTGATCATCCATGATTAAGAGGTTTAGATTAGTGATTGCCATTTATTGAACTTTGACCCAATTATCAACTTGATTATCAATCCAATTATTAACAACCTACCAACCTACTATTGATTTTTTTAATAACTATTTAATAACTTAATTGCCCAATATTGAATTTTTTGAAATATAATAACCTACTTGGATAACTTGGTTATTATCTAGGTAGATTATCAATTCTAAAACACTAAACATTTTATTGATAAAAACCAAAAAAAATTAACTTAAAATTAACATTTTAAAAATCTATAATTACTATATAATCAACAAGTTAATTAATAGTTATCAATTGGGTACTTGAAAACCTACCCGTATACATAACAAATGGTTATTATTATCAAAAAAAAATTGATAACTTAACCAACATCCCAATTTTCATTAGAAAAACTTGTGCTTAGCAAACATGAAAAAAAATAAAAAAATAATCAAAACTTGTTTATATCTTTAATTATCTACTAATTTCAATCATGAATTGAATAAACAACAAAGTTGTGGTGGCCAATGTCACCCCCACATGCAAAGATTATGATGAAATTAGACTTCAACATAAAGTTTTTTTTTCAATCACTGATTATATTGTAAGTTCGTTCTTCTCTTTACTTAACATATTAAAATAACAAAGTGAACTAGATTGGAAAAAATGAAAAGTTATAACATTAATTTTAGGGCTTCAAGGTATGGAATGGGAGAGGACCAAAGAGTGCACATAAAACATAGATAAATATACATAGTAGTAAAAATTAACATGAAAAGTTTAAGGTGCCAAGACACAAAGGAGTTGAAACTTAAAATACACAAAGGAGATTACCTTAAAATTGTGGGGAGGAGTTTAGACCTTGGGTTTGGAAAAGAACATGAACAATGAAACAAGCTTGGGTCCCAAAGCCCACATCTCAAACATGAAATGGAAAGCATATGGGAATTTCATTTTTATTTTTAAATTCATGGATTTCATGTTGAATTAAAGTGCACCCACATGTAAAGGGCAAGGTAGAGTTGGTAAGAATGGCAAAATGCACCAACATGGTTTTAGTGATAGCTTCTAAAGACGAGAATAAAAAATAGTACCAAAAGTGGGATATAAAGGCCATGAATTACCTTTTTGACTAGTTATTTAAGCACCAAGGGAACTATTTCATGATGCTAGAAAACATGAAAGACTATACAAGGTCAAACATTGTAAATTGTTGAACATATTTTGCAATACCTTGCATTTAGGTAAATTTACAAGACAATCATGTGAACAATTAGATTCATCACCTTAAAAGTAGTCATCAAAAAGTAATTTACTAATCTATGTAACACATGTGAAAGGTTCAACATTGTTGATGAGAAGATGGTGTGATGTCAATTCAAGAAAAACTTTAAAGTAATTGCAACTTTGGTTTGATAGGGTGTATAATTTTATGTCCAATTCACCTTTTATTGGAAGTTCATCAAATCCATTGGATATAGAGTACATTTTTTTCAAATTTTGCAACTTATATTGAGGAAGTAAATGGAGGTTGTAATCAAGTTGATGGGGATGATTCCTCCAATGGTGTAGAAAAATATGAGAACACAACTCATTACATAAAAGAAGAAAACCATCACAATTTTGTAGGATCATTGACACCAAAAATTATTTGGGAAGTGTGTAATCACAAGCAATTGATGGTGAGTAATCAAATTTAAGAAGTAAGCAAATGCAAAGAGTGTCATCAAAGGATTATGTGATTGAAACTCACAAAAGGAATGACATCATGCCCAAATATCCTAAAGGGAGAAATAATTAGAAACCAAAATTATTTGTTTCAATGTTTTGATAGCCATTTAGATAACAAAGTTGTGTGGCTTTCATAGACTCGATTAGCAAAAAAAAACCATCTCCATTGCAAATTAATCAAAAATTAGATTACTGAAAAGAAGAAATGCAATGAGATTGGAAATTCAAGTTGAAGAAATTGTATTCCACATGAAAGAAACTAAAGATTGAAACCTTCAACAACAATTGGAAAATGCTCACTTGAAAGAACACCTAAGGAACAACCATATTACTTGAAAGATAATGGTATGGTTTTGTACCTATCAAATTACTTCAAACATTTTATATAATCTAATTAAAAAATAATAACTTAAAATCATTGGCAAGCTTTGATTTTTTGGCATGTTTCCATCTTTTTCAAAAAAAACTTTCTAGACAAAAACATTGTGTTTTCCAATTGTATTTCAACAATTCAATGAAAAGTTGGTTGATTGCCATTTGGATTGTTTTCACAAGTTGAAAGTGCAAAGTGTATATAAGCAAAATCCATCAATACAACCTTTTACGTTGTCCTTTCATTATACCAAATCAAATATAATCACACATAATAGCTCCATTTTCATGATCTTCTCTTGTATTGTTTCATGTGTCCCAAAATGGATCAATGCAATAAAATGTTGTAGTAGTAGATTATGTGGAACAAATTCACATTTTCAATCCAAAAGACAATGTTGATATAATCATGTTTTGTCTCAATATGAATTTGCAACCCCCTCAAGGTTTAGAACCTTTAATCTTTCAACATTTCAATGCAATGTTCTACTTTCATTCAAATAAAAATAAGATGGTTATTGAATTTCAAATTACCACGTAAAAAAACGATCAATTGTTTATATGTTGGGACATGCATTTTTTTGAAAGGGGATATGTAGAATTTGTTAGCAAGTATTCATGATTAGAAAAATAAACCTTGTGTGTCAAGGGGATGTTATTCTATGAGTAGCGAGTAGCAAGCATGAACAATAAAAAATCTTTCAACCATAATTCTTGCCACAATTGAAGAATCTTTTTTTCACATGTCTGTCATGGCAAGAATATTTTTTGACATGTAAAAATATTCTTGCCACATTGTAAGAATCTTTTCTAACACATGTCCATTTGTGGCAAGTATATTTTCTAACACATGCATATATATGTTGCGACGATTGCATTTTCAATCTAGTGTTATCTATCTTTGTATGCACCAATTTTGTTGGGTGGTAACAATTATGGGAATATTGCATCCAAAAAGGAATGAGATGGAGAAAACTTTACATCCCATTAAAAATTAATATGTAAACATTAATTGAAACGTTAAAACCCAATGTAAAACCATTAACTATGTACTTTGTGATATATATGAGATATACCATTTGTTTTAGATTTTAAAAAATATGTTGACTTTTGAATGTGTTGTGATTGACAACAATTAATATAGTGTATATATTCCAATTAATTCGATTTTTGCAGATACATTGACTTTTTAATCACTTGCAAAGGGTTTAGATTGTTGGGAATCAAACAACTATTATGATAAAATATATTCTAAAAAAAGGCCGAGAGATGAACAAGTGTATATGTAATGGATGCACCTTTTAAAACAAATCATCGCAATTTTAGTTGTGAGCTTTAATGGGTGCACTTTAAAGGTTGATATTAAACTACTAATTTTCCTTGTAGAGGATCTATCATCTTGAGACATTTTAAAGGTGGATGCACTTTATTCATGTCAAACTCCTACAAACTTAGACTTGTATTTGTATGTTGATTAGAAAAAGTTATTAAGGGTGGAACTATAATCAAAAGTAGATGTGGGATATTGGGCTACATGGAATATGTTGTAGGATTACAAGATTTATGCAACTATGATTCACGTGTTTATTCTACAATTTAAAAACAGCTTACAACAAGCTATTAGCAACAATCTATGGCCAATGCACCCAACAAATTGGAATTATAAAACAAAAGTTCAAAGGTAGTTTGATTACCTATTCAGATTTGCTTTTGGACAAAGATATGCACTCAAGCAAACGATCAGGAAGAAATGGCCTAAGAATGATTCAAACCCAAGGATTTGTATAGCTTGCACTACTCTATTGCAAGGATATGGATGCATTAGTGCCAATGGTTGATATTATTGGAGCAACAGATGAAGATGCATGACAATCAATCGAAGGGGCTTCAATGGAAACAAATTAAAATCACCCACCAACAATGGGCTCACCCCAATTCTAGAAGAAAAAGACATCACAATGATTAAAAGAGGGGAGTGATTTTTTTGAAAAGGTAGGGGGATTTTGTAAGAGGCAAAAAAAAAAAAATTGGTCAAAAGATTGTTTGCAACATATTTACCATCATGAAACGAATATTTTTTGCCAATTCAATTATGCATATATAATTATGTATTGTTGGATTAAAATGTGATATGAAATAGTCATAATTGTCAAGAGGTGATCTTTCTGACAATGAAATGGTTGGGGAATCTAATCATTAACATCAACATGAAAGTAATCCACAAAAGCTTGGGAATATTGGAAAGTATTGTATAAAATTAGAATGAAATGTGAATATATATTGATAGAGATCGACATTGTGTAATCACATTAAACAATCATTACACAACCTAATCTTAAAATGAACTAGCAAAGCTATAGCTTGAAGGCATAGAATAACGCCATACCCAACTTGTGATCTAGTGCTTGAAATAGATTTGAAGGTTTTATTTGCATGACAATACAAAACTCTTACAAGAAAGACTAATTGAAACATGCACTATAATAATAGATAGAATTAAAATGTCTTGCATACCCAAGGAAATGGAAGTGAAGCATTATAAGTAATTCTACATTACTATTTCAACCTTGTAAATAATTCATCATGTTGTAATATTCCTTGTCAAACATGTTTCCCCAAAAATAGTCTTCATTCCATTCGTTTTTAGTAACAATTGCATCCAATGTTACCTCTATGGTTTCGGATGTAATAGCATGGGCATTTGACACAACATTAAGAGAAACATGTGTTGTAACAATTTATAGACACTCAAATGGGCACTTATCATCAATCAAAACTAACCACAATTTGTTGATACAACATCATTAAAAATTCCAAATACAAAATGATTGATGGAACCCCAAGTTTTGCTGGTCTTAAATTATTTTTTCGTGGGGCTTTTGAAAGGCTCTTCATTTGCTTCCAACCTTTTTTGTTCTTTCATATTCCCTAGATCCCCTTCCAACTCAACAAATTGGTGATGCTCAAACATTCTAGGCTCAAAAGTCGTGCATTTATAACAAATGCCATTCAATGATATACAAGTTGTAGGGAAAAAAATGTTTACAAGAAAAGGATGCAATCAATGAACTCTATTTGCTTATATATGGGTGGATGCATGGTAGGGTGGACCAAATTTTGATTAATGCAATCCATTTTTCTACCACCTAAATGTGGTTCTAATCACTATATTGTTTTGTCCATTATACAATTGTTAAATGAGACTCATTTTGAAATTACAGATTTCAATATTTATGTAATGAAATTGATTGGTATGCAAAATGTATAAAATTATAGAAGCTATGGATTTTTGAAATTGAAAATCAAGGTATGTAACACTAGCAACAATTAAGTGAATGGATTTTGGTTTGGTTCTATGATGGACCTCAAAAAAATTTAGGGAATTGGTTTTTATTCTAGAATGTAATAATGAAATCAAGTTTGAAATGTTTTGATTCATATCTAATGAATTTTATGATATATGGACTTTTATTTGGTGAAAAAATGCACATTTTCTCAAAAGTCCATTTCATCTTGAGAACAAACATGATTTATTTTGAAATTTTGCAAGTATGTTTTAATTAATGAGCTCTATAAGAATAAAAGACTAAATGGAAAAAAGTAACTTGGAATCCATGCATTATTGCTACTTAACTACAAAAAACATTTTGGGGCCAAAAAATACAAAGAAAATGGACTTTCAAATTCTTAAATTCCTACTATTTTTTGGTCCACCTTACCATGCACTTACCCATATACAAAATTTTCAAACCAATAAACTTCATTTGAAAGGCCATAAAATATTTTTTTTGTAACACAAATTGGAATCCAATGCAATGGAGCAAGAAAACATTGGGTAAAATTGTTCTTTTCCAGATAACCAATAACAAATCCCATCCCATCATAAATGAAATAAAAAATCCAAACATGTTCAACACACACATGAATGATGAATATATAGGTGAACCATTAGATAATGATGAAGGTGATATAATTGAGGAAATACTTAGGTGTAATCACAATCTAATGAGCCAAAAAAGGTGTTGGATCTAAATTGAAGAAATATTTATGTTTTTCCATTTAAAACCATGGCAAGCATGGTAAGTTGTTGTTTTTTAATTCATATGAATGTCGAAGAATTCAAACCAAAAATCCATTTGATAAAAGGTTAAATTTGAGTTTCAATTAAAAACCTTTGAAAGTGAACACCTCTTGCATTAGAAGGAATCAATTTTGTAAAGGACTATCAAAAGGATTCATATAATAAACAAAAATTGATGGGAAAAAATTAAAAAAATAAAAAAATATTATCCACATTCAAAAAACACTCATACTTAAAAATATGTGGAATTTCAAAACTTTTTTAAATTCAAATAACTTTTTTAAATTCATCTAGAATTTTAAAATTTCAAAAGTCCTTTACCACATATAAATGGGCTATAGTGCACATGATGTGTAAATAAAAGTTGGAGCTTATTATATAAGATGACATAAAAATATTTAAAATTATGATTTGAAATTGTTATCATTTTTACAGATGAAACACTAAATTTATAAGGAATCAACATACTTTCAAAAATTATGAACAAAAAAATAGTCATGTATTTGGACAATTATAAGCATTTATTACAACAATTTGCAAAAACATTTGTTCAAATATTCATTTGTATGAAAAAGTTATTTTTGGGCAAAAGGACATGCAATCCTTTTTTAAAGTAACACATTTGGCTCATTGTATTTCATTTGCAACAACTTGTCAACCACACAAATCATTGTGATCTCACACATGGGAATCAATAGAAAGGAATTAATTACAATAATAAATGTATAAAAAATTACATTAATTCAATATGACATTTGTTTATATTTGTGAGTGTCAAGGTTTGGGGTGTTGTGTTGTTGCAACACCATATATTGTCTAGACCTATTGCCTTGGGAATGGAACATAAAAAATTGAAAAAACTTGTCAAATGGGGAAAGGGATCATTTATATTCAAAAAGGTAAGGGACATAAAAGAATAGATTTTGTGATGGAACTTGATTTAAATAACAAAAAATAATTATGTGTTCATTAAATTTTGCTTGCCCTATTTTTCTTTACCTACTTTTTTTATAGCCTTCCTTGATTATTTCCTACATTTTTATCCAATATTAAATGTATTTTGGAAATTTGTCCCTAATAATTAAATATTATAATCATTTGTTCATGTTAGCTTTGTTTTCGACCCAAAGTTTAGAGATATTGCAACTTGCCACACACCATATTAGATATGCGACATTGAAGCAAATCGAGAATTTGAGGTTGGTTGAATTTGAAGTGAACCAGAATTCAATGCGCATTGGTTATTTATAATACTAATAGTTCCTATGTCAATGGGAGTAAGTAGGATCCTTACATTATTAATGTGATAAGATGTCACATATATACCTCAAGTTGATTTCTAGGTGTTTTCAAATGGCATAATAAAACCTTATTATATTTGGTTTTCTCTATAACAATTTTTGTGTGGATTTGTGTTTAATTGAATGAACTTTTATGTTGGAAAAGATCTGGCAAAATATGGACGTTACAAAGTTTACTCATTCGTTTTTGCCTCATCAAAACAATCCATAAGACACTTGAAAAAGACAAATTATTGGAGAGGAGGTTGTATTATTGCAAGTTGGAATGTGTTGAACAAGATGCATGATGAACATGAAGTGTCATTTATTTCATATTCACACTCCCAACCTCCTCGAACCTCAAAAGGAAGAAACAAAAGTTGCTAACAAGATTTTGACACTTCTAGCAACCTTAACCAAGATGAGGAAACAAGGAGTGTTTTAGAGAACCAACACAACAATCCACGTGAATACTAGTTCAAGGAAACTAATAGTGATGCGGATGTGGAGGTATTCTGTATTCGACACGAAATTTATTATATGATTTTTGATTATAATATATTTTATTTGTTCAAAGTTCCAAGCTAAGGACTATTTTTGAAATCTTCTACTTTTTGATTCAATAATAATATGCTTAACGAAAAGCTCAAGCATAGTTTCCATACATTACAGCATCCTATGTTTTTTGTTTTGAATAAAAGTATTTGAAATGGGATGTTTATTATTAATTCAAGGGGGTTGCACCATCACAATAGCTAGTAATTAGACTTTCATGTTCCTTTGTTTATTGTTGCATGGCATTAGGTTTTTGCAATAAAGACATTCGCTCTATGTGAAATGAACCCGAAACAAAATAACACCATTCAAGGATATAGCCTACAAAACAAGAATTTTGAATAAAACAAATAAACATATGTTTATTTATAAAGAAAAAACTTCTACAACAACAAATCATGAATATCCATGTTCTTAAAAAAAAAGGAACTCATGGAAAGCTCCTTTGATAAGATAACCATGTCTATTTAGGTACTTCTAAGACTTTTAATTTAGATTGGCCACTTTCTAGATGCATAGTTGCAGGGAAAGGGGACTTGACTATAGGCCCTTTGGATAGTTAACAACATGGGCACTGGGTTTTTTCAATCATACACCATTATTTCCAAAGAAACACTATTTTCTTGAATTTTTTTTCAAACTTTAGAGAAGCTTCAATCCTAGATCATATTGGACATGTTTTAGCCATCTACGAAGAACAAAACAAACGAAATAAATGACTAAACAAAGTTCAATTTTTATCATCGTTGACAACTTATTAACAATTTCATCAAATTTTTTTTTTCAGATACTAATAATAGATGCAATCTTATTTAGTTTGTATTTACAACAAACTTTTTTTTCTATTATTCATCTAGATAGATTGTCATTATTGAAGCTTGTTCCTGTTAGTACCCCCTCATTTTCTTTTATCTATTCTTTCATTCACTTAAACTATGTTTACTTGTAGAAAGATTCCCTACCTCACCTTTCACTATTGGAAGCTAAAAGCACCCAAAGTTTTAGTGATTCATGGAATCCATTCTCAAGCTTGTGTCTTTTATTTTTGGCTACTAGGTGTTTTTTTTACCATTGAGCTCTCATGCTTCTAGTGTACCAAATTGAACTCTCATGTTTCAAGTATCCCATGGAAAGCTCTCACATTTCTGGTGAACCAAATTGAACTCTCACGTTTCAAGTATCCCATGGAAAGCTCTCACACTTCAAGTGAGTGCGTTTAAATTTGCAGACTTGAAGCCCCTATTGCCCATTTTTGAGTTTTCAAAAATTTGACATGGAATGCAGTGTAAAGAAGTTTGAGATGCCACAATGGCTTTTGGTAATGGAGCTTTATCAAAAGAAGTCGTTTGAAAGGATTGGAGGGAAATTCGTGCAAAACTCAATGTGCGGGATTTCTTTGGACTATGGATGCACCAATATACATGCTACACATCCCACTCTTTGATGCATGATCCAAAGTTCAATTTGTGGCATGCACTCTCTAGAGAAAGATCCTTCTTGACCTAGTGTCGTCTATGTTATTTCCATGGTGTCACAATTGGTCGTGAATGTTCTTTAGACAAGGGCTAGAAGTTCATGTGTTTTTTATAATTCCCAAAAGGCACTTCCTATTTGTTCCTCTCACTAAAGACAATTTCATTGCCTTGATGTTTTAAAATTGTTCTTAGTCTCTTTGTAAGTGATTATAAGTTTATTAAAAAAATTCTTGACAAGGTACTAAATGGGTGTAATGGGTGTTGTCTCTCTACTATCCATATTTGGATATGAGTTTTCCAATGTCGAGAGGTGGAGCTTTATGGGCTTGTTGCCTTTCCCAAGTTGGCCTTCCTTTTTAATTTTTGTCACATCACTCATTTCTATCGATTAAGGACTTCTTTTCATATTTTCCTCTTATTATATATTTTTTGAATAAGCAAACTTTAGTCTTTATTAGGCATTTCTAGTGTGAGGCGAAACTTAGTGATCTCTTGCAAGGTTGCCTCCAATGTTTTTTTACACTATAATCATTTTGATAGTTCATGCTTTATTTTAAAGTTATTATAAGTTTTTTTTTGGTAGGCTAGTGAAGTGGTGTAGAGGGTGTTATTTCTCTTGTTGACACACTTGGCTATGAGTTCTTTAGGGTGGAGAGGTAGAGCTTCAAGAGCATGAAGCCTTTCGAAGTTGGCCCTCCTTGATTTCTTTCAAAAAATTTTTTTTTCATAGACCTATTGTCATATGTTATTTTTATTATATATGTTTTGAAAGAAGTGGATTGTGAGTTTCTTTTTGGCATTGTGAGGTGGGTATTTGATGTTCTCTTTTGATTTTTTTGGTCCCAATTGATTAATTTGATTTATTTCAAGGTTAAAATTGGCATTTTTATTGAATCATTTAATTTGTTTCAAATTTTTCAATTGCTTTAAACCAATTGATAGATGTGTTTATTTCTTTTTATTTTATTATTTGTTGGGTTAGTTGATTTTGAATTTCGTCCATCTTATGGATGTGTGATCAATGGACACTTAACTAGATTCATTTTATATTTAACATGTTTTTACCTTTATTTTTTTCAAACTAGCTAAAAAGGTGGCTTTTTGAGGTTATGCAATGGCCATATTTGCAACAAGTTATTTGAAATTGTCCAGGAAAAAGTAGTTGGAATTAATTAACCTATCTTACAACTAGTTATAATTAAGTACAATTACTATAAATATAGTAATTATAAATTTCAATATTATAGTAATTATTATAGTAATGACTTGTAATCAAAGTAATTATATTAGTTATTATAGTAGTATTTACTATAAATATGACATAAATATTTATGTAATATTTATAATAAATATTATTATAATAATTGATATAATTACTTTGATTATGTGAGTGATTTACACGTCCTCCCTCTAGGTCTATAAATGCTTCACAATGGGTTTGTGGTGGACTATGGTTAAATAATTGATATTTAATGAAACAGTAGGTTGCATTTGTAATCCAATGATTTTGATAAGAAGGTAAAAACATGCTTCACAATAATATGAACTAGGATTGTTACAAAAGAATAATTTAGTTAAGGTCAAGGAAAAGTTCACCCATTTGTAATTTGTTGCGATAAATCAAGTTGATTCCTTTATTTCGAATGAATGTTAACTCCACTTCACCCATCCAAAAGCATCAAGAATAGGCTTGTTGGAAAGTTAGAAATTAGGTGCTTATGCTCACCAAGTTCCAACCTTTGCACCACAATGGTGATTGGAACATCCAACCCCCAAGTTATTAAATCTAAGCTAGCTTCACAATAGACCCCCTTGATTTCCAACAATTTTATCTCTTGAACAAAAAGTTTGATGAAGCCGAAATTTTGTGTGGAGATGCTTTAAGTATTCATCTAACATTGTTTAATTTCTAAATGAATCCATTGCTATAATCAAAAAATCTTAAATTTAGAACAAAATATCCAAAGATTACTTTCAAGGAAAAGAAAACTTGTTCTATGTGCAACATTCTTTCCTCCTCAATCTAACACCTTCTTTTTGTCAAAACTCCACTCCAAATTGTGAGTCCCTTCCCAAACCAATAGCCAAAGCAAAACCAAATCCAAGTTCAAGTCGGTGTGTGTTGTAAAAGAGTGAGCCTCCTTCAAGACCCCTCCCAAAGAGCTTCCTTTCCTTTGCCAATGAAAATGAAAGGAAATCCTTCTTTGCCAAGTCTCCACGAATCAATCATCTCTTTAGCTCTAAAAACCAATGAACTTGATGAGAACTTCTATTTATCCATACCCCTTCCAATCATGGTGAAATGGAACCCTCCCCATCCAATGGGGTTTAGAAACCCATTTTTTCCTCATCTTGAATGCAATCCTTGGGATGTAACTTTTCCTTCATTCAAATAGAACCTTCCCTTTTCCATCTTAGATCATCCAAGGTAACTAACGCTTAGGATAGTTTTACCCAAGTACAAAGGATGATGATGGTTTTTTCTTTTTTTCACTAGGTCCAGGTGGGGATTATTCACATTCTTTTAACTTAAGTGTACTATTCACCCATTTAGTACATATTACTATTATCTCCCATGTACTACTTATTTATTTAGCACATATTGTGGACAAGATTTCCGTTGCACCCAATCTATCGTTCAATCTAAGTTTTTCATCAATTTTGTCGGAACTAGGCATTTTGCTTGGTTACCATTGTTGCGGCCGTTAACCAAACCTCCTAAGCCTAATCATAATTATATTTAAAGGAACAAGATTTCATAGAATAATTAGTTTGTTAGCATGGCGAACAATTCTAAAAGGCGTGAATTGACCTATGCCACAAAATGACGAAGGGCATGAATCACTTCTTGACTTGAATTTGACACAATTGGCCAAGCAAGAAGAACCATTTAGAAGAAGAATGCACCCTTGACTAGAGTTTGAATGGTGAGCTAAAGATTTTTTATGAAAGCATCTACCTAGGGGATGCAACTGTTATTCTAGTGTGGTCCACAAAACTTGGATTAAGCCACTATCGATGGTTGCATGGTCCATTATTCCAAATTCTGGTTGATCATAAAGTGGAAGTGTTTGTGTGCACTATTCATTGTATCTTGAGGTTCTTGCAAATATAATGAGTATTTGCTAGGTTATGGTCTATGGACATGACAGTCATGGCATTATATCCCTTGTAAGAATTTGTAATAACATGCGAAAAAGCTCATGTTACCTATCTATTTGCTTGAGCATGTTATCCAACAATGGTTTCATGTTTTATTTGGGGATTATTAAATAAACTTGTTCTTGAGTTTCCTTTACGGCTTTTGCCATCTTGATGATGACTCATGAAACTAATTAGTTCATTGATTCTTTCATTTCACCTATCATGCTCAAAACATGCCTATGTCTCAATTTTTATGCTTCAACTAAATCATAGGTTTGAACCGTTGGAATTTTGCTTCAAAATGTTAATGTTAAAGGTTAATACCATAAACTTGGACAATACTCTAATTTTCAACTTTCAAAGTGAATGACCCATGTACTAACTAACTCAACTCCATTGATTCAAAGCTTAGTTAAGTTTGAGCAATGCGAAAGTGTGTGAATGAACCTATTAGCTTGAAAACGCAAAATGATGGAACCCCCTACACCCTATACTACAATTAATGTTATTCAATTTTACAATTATATAATTATCAAAAGTTCAATTAATGAACTTTGATCAATTTGAAAAACTTATATGATGAAAACTTTTGAAATGCAACTTTTATTTATCCTAAATTATTAATAATTGAGAAAATAACTAATAATGAGGCCTTGGAGAACAATGGTGGTGAACAAGGGCTCATAGACTACAAGTCATTGCTATAAATAGAATATTTGTGAGTTTAACGACTTGTCACCACTTCCTAGGTCGATTCACTTTCTTGTGTGTTCAACTACAAGCGGCCAGGGTGAATTTCAAGCTCTTGAGGTGAGCTCCCAAGGTCCAAGTCAAATCATGTGCAAAGTTTCAATTTTTAAAAAAAAAACCTTATGATTTTTATTGTTATTTGTTACTTTCTTCTCCCAAGTCCCCTCATTTTATTATTTTGTTTTCATCTCTTTAAATCAAACGTTATTAAGTCGAAACTGGCCCCTACTTTTTATTAATTTTGAAACATCTATTTATTTTCAAATATTTCAATGTCTTTAGAATGTAGGAGGCTACTTTTACATGCACTGGAAAGCAGCAAGTTCCTGACTTTGTTTTTTGTTTTTGTTTTTCTTGCATTCTGAAATCCGCCAATGCATTTGCAATTTGTTTTTTTGAAAATTGGTGAAATCAACCAAAAATTGGGGCCTACAGGTCCAATATAACCTTTCAAACATGTTTCAATTTCATTAAATCGGCTGATTTTTGGGTTGAACCTAAGATTTCCTTAGTTGACGTAAGTGAAGTATTTTCTTTTTTAAAAATTCATTTGAATGGGCTGATTCCAGCTTCTATCCACTAGATTGTTGCAAGTTTTAAGGTTGATTTCTTTTATATGCTTACATTGTCACAGCCCATGAGGTTGCCATATGGCTTTCGCATGGGTTTTTTTGTAGGTGTGCAGGCTGAGGCTAAAGGTTTTGAGGTCGAGCTCTCAAACCTCAAGGTGTTGTTTGGTTATGAACATAACTCGACTCAGGTTCATGTCATTTGAGGCATTTTAGTTTTAATTTTTTGTGTGTAATTTAAATTGGCTGATTTTGATTTGAAACTGGAACCTCCTTGTTAGACTCATGTTGAATATTGTTCCAATTTTAACTTTGTTATAATGGACAAATTCCAAGTCTATATCATCCTAGCTAGATCACACCCACCCACACTTCTATGCTCCCATGTCAACTCATGTTCATTGTTGTTTTCTGTATTTCTTGCAAAAGAATGATCTGAAGATTCATCCACCGCATTGCGGCCAATTCCCAGGTCAAGTTCACATATCTTAATAAATATATTTATTTCCTTGCATTGTTTGAATTGGCCTATGGATGTGTGAAGTATTGTTTTATAAATTTTGTTTAAACCGACCAATTCTAAGATCTATCTCTAGCACATTAATTTTGGGTCTTGGATCCACTGATTAAATATTTTTTTATTATTTCACACCTTTAGATTGGTCAATATTGAATTGAAGTTGCCCCATGGCTATAATTTCCTTCAAGACATTTTTGTTTTCCCTGATTTAAATGTCTTTAAATGAGAGCCACTTCTTGGCTCAAAACATGTTCATTAACTCTTTAAAATCTTAAATTTTGTTACAATGCAACAATTCTGAGTTTGCAATTGAATTTCTTTTATTCATTTCATTTTATTAGGTTGACAGGTTAAAACAATGTTGATTCCATTAATATTTCCTTTTTAAAATTTTATTTAAATTGGCTAAATTTGTGTTGAATATGGTGAATGGCTGCATCTTCCCAGCTCCCAAATGTTATTATTTTATTTTCTCCTTTAATTAAATCAGTTTAATTTGAAGTTGGCCTCAACATGACAGTCCTTGTGTGGATTCATATTCTTTCCTTCATTCTTTTAATTGGTTTTAAAGCAGACATGTGCTTATTTTTTATTGTGTTTTTTTTGCAAGTTTACACTATCAATCTCAAGGTGCCAAGTAGCCACTTTCAAGGTTTATTCATGTGCATATTTCTATTCTTTTTTAATGTGTTTAACCTCGCTTCAAATCCAAGTTTTATCCATCCACCAGATTGGCATTCCTAATTCCTTAAATTGCCTGATATGGAATAATTTTTTTCAATCCATTCCATTATTTTAAATTGGCCAATATATGCGCTTATTAACATTTCCATGATTTCCTTTTTTAAACATCTGATTAAATTGGTTGGTATTCTTTCATCAAGTTGGTGCAAGTTCCTTGGTCGAATTCCATTTTCTAATTTCTATAAATCCATCGATATGGATAAGACATAGGTGCTTCACACCCATTTCCTTTTTAAACATGTGTTCTCCCTTCAGCAAAATACATGACCTTGAGGGTGTTGATGTTGAATCTTTTTAAATTTCTTTTTCTCTTTTTATTTAAATCAGTTGATTTGAAATTGAAATGGGTTGATATACACTTGAGACTAGCCTGCATTATTTTTTTGAGATTAAATTTTTTAAAATTTAAATTTACTTAAATCGGCTAATTAAGTTGAAATCGAGACTTCCCATGTCGATTGAAGTGCTATTTAACCCTTCCCTTGAATTGCATGTGCACATTCCCCTTTTTATTAATTTGTGGAAATTGACCGATTATTAGTTGTTAACATGTCCTATGTGAACTCAAAATAGTACCTAATATTCTTCTTTTTTAAAATCGGCTTAGAGCTCCCACTACTCGGATTGACTCATGTTTTTTTAATATTTCCAATCCACTCGATTAACTACTTCTGTTGAGCATGACACATGACTCACATCCTCTATGGCGTTGGTTCTCTTTCATGTAGCCTTGGCAAGTCTCTGCATCTTGAGTGTGAGCTTTGAACTTGGAAGCTTCCCATGTGCAATTTCCCAACTCTACCAATTTTTTTGTAATTATCTTTTCTTTAATTTTGCATATTTCGCAAATTCTGAGTTCATTGAAGTAGTTAGCAACCATTACTTGGGTTGACACATTTTCACCAATCAGAAGCATTTCAGGTTTCGGGCTTTTGGATTGGATAGGTTCAGTCTATCTGAATGCCCATCCTATTTGAAATATGGGGGTTCCCTCTCGCAAGCTAGCAAATCTCTCCAATACACAATATCATATTAATGCTTATTGCAAAGTATATAATAATTGTGATGTGTAGTGAAGTCCAAGGGGTTACAGTTTGTTGAAGTGCAAGTCCATTGGATGTACACTTCATGACTAAAATGTTGAGACTTTTGCATTGGAGAGGTTTGGTCTATCTTTTTGAGAGATGAATGCCCATCATGTTTAAAGTATGGGGGTTCCCTTTCGCAAGCTAGCCAATCTCTCCAATGCACAAAATCATATTAGTTCCTATTGCAAAGTATATAATAGTTGTGATGTATAGCGAAGTCCAAGGGGTTGTAATTTGTTGAAGTGCAAGTCCGTTGGATTTACATTTCATGACTACAGGTCATCACATGATCTTGTACTTCCATGCTAATTAGTCTAGATGAAATATGTCTCAATCACAGAACTATGCAACAACAAATTGTTCATTATAAATGTGACCTTTGCTCCTTACATTGCAATTTGGGGATTTGAAGTTGACAAACCACAATTCTTCTAAGAGGCATCAGGGCATGCTTTGGGGATGACGATTGTTAGAGTCTCATAGAAGAATGGATTACACAAGCAAGGTGTTTGACTCCTTGTAAGGAGCTTTTATATTATGGGATTCAAGTTCAATTAGGATTCACTTGTCTTTATTCATTGCTTATTCATCATCCTTTTATTTTTATAGGTGATGGGAGATCTGTTGTGACTCTTTCACATTAGGACGTAATGGCCAAGATAGCACATCAATGGGTACATGGCATATACATCCTTTATTGCATCAAATGAAGTAATGAGGGTGTTGAGTTTTGAGAATGTGAAAAGTGATTTGATCAAGATGAAGAGTTGAGTAAGAACTATGAGTTGTTTGGGTCCCTCCTTGTAGTAGACGACAAACATTCGGTTGTTGTGATTATTACCTAGCAAGGAATATCAAAGGAAATGGCAACACAATTTGGGCATTCATTTGAATACCTTGTTGGGCATGGAGGTTTCATGCAATGTTCCAAATCCAAGAAATTAGGCCCAATGGTGATGTTTGGATGATGATGGGCAAAAGATTATGCCAAGTACCTTCCAATTATATTTAAGTATTTATTATAGAAAATTGAAATGTTTTATTAGAGAGAATCCAATATTGAACATAATTCTTTCGTTTGGATCTAAGTATTCCCACACTGAATGTGCACTTCCAAAAGACTTGAATGAGGAAATATTGATATCCAATGGGCTTGAATATTTTGTAAACAATTTCGCGAATGGGTGTAGTCATGTTAATAGGAGCCAGTACTGCCCCCTCAAGTGACTGTTTTTAAGGAATATTCTTGAAATATTTTTAGAAACAATCTTCAAAAACATATTTTAAAAGTTTTTTGTATTATTTTGTTAAGGTTAGAGTTAAAACACTATGAGAAATTGTGTCCACGACAACAAGAATACCTTACAACTAAAGCTCCAAAATAATTAATATACAATTGTATTGTAATTGTCTCATGGAAATACAACAAATTAATAAATAAAATGTCACATCAGAAATCAAAGAATTGTATTGTAGTTGCAAATTAATTGCAAGATATATATTTATACAATACAATGTACACATTGTATATACGGTTGTAGTCAACCATGTTTGACTTTGTTGACAAGTTACATTTTAGTCGCATGTAACAACTACATCACAACTATGATAAATTTAGTTATTAATCAACGATTATTGTGCAACAAATGTATGGCCTTGAGTAAAACATATGATCATGCCACATGTATACATTTCCATTGTTCAATATATATGACATTTTTACTTGTTTGCAACTAATATGTAATTGTATTTCAATTTAAAATTTAAGGATCTAAAATTTGGGCGAAAAACCCTTAAGTAAGTGACACATGGCAATATATCAGTAAATCTACCCCAATGCATCAACAAACTTCATGCGCTTATGCTTATTGTTAAGAAATTCAAGATGATTTTTTAAAATATATTTTTATATTCAAACATTTTGTGTATTTCCTAATCTTTTGGTGATGCAATTTTCATATCATGTGTTATAACTAAGATCATTTTTGTTTGTTTAATTTAAAACTAAAACCAAAGGTTGTTATAAGTTTTATTATTTATTTATAACTTGGAAATTGAAGGCTTTTGTTTTTTATTTTGGAGGTTGAAGGTTCTTGTTTTTATTCTTAGGGGGTTTGGATGTTTTTGTTTTTGTTATTAGAGGTTGAAGGTTTTTGTTCTTGCTTTTAAAGAGGTTGAAGGCTTTTGTTTTTGTTTTTGAAAGTTGAATGTTCTTATTTTTGTTTTTAAAGAGGTTGAAGGTTTTTGCTCTTGCTTTTGAACATTGATGTTTTTGTTGTTTCTTTTGAATGTCCAAGATTCTTGCTCATACTTTTGGATGTTGAAGGTTTTTACTTTTATTTTTTAATGTTAAAGGTTATTGATTTTATTTTTGGGTGTTCAAAGTTATTACTTTTGGTGGTTAGATGTTGAAAGTTCTTGCTCTTACATTTGGATATTGAAGGTTCTTACTTTTGTTCTTGGATGTTGAAGATTTTTGTTCTTACTTTTAGATGTTGAAGGTCTTTACTTTTACTCTTAGATGTTGAAAGTTTGTGTTGATTTTTAGTCTTTTGTTTGTTGTATATATCTGAAAAAAATGATGTGAAAATATACCATTTCATTTAGAAGTTGATTGTACAAGTTTAGTTTAACTTATAATGATGAGAGATTTATGAAAGGTGATTTTATAATGATAATCATGTTACATATGTCTTGTTTTGTGTTTGAACATTTGTGATGAATTTTTTTGTTTTTATGTTATAAGGCTGAACTTTCATTATGTTTCAATCTATCAACATCAAAATTATGTATACAAAATAAAATTCTTTCAAAAGTACCTAAAATTGTAATTCAGTTTACCTGATTGTAAGCACAACATTTGATTCTATTTGCAAGTGTACAAATTATAGTTTAGTTTGTATTGATGTTCTACATACGTTGCATTTTAATGACAAATAAGTTACATGTTAGTGGCAGTATAGTTGTAAACTAGTTTTATTCAAATTGAAGGGATTATTTATATATTTTTGACATTACAATGTTATGATATCTATTGATTTCATTTCACATGTGGAACTAAATATCATAACATACTAGATTTCAAGCAGATAAAGTGGATTGAAGAAATTACATGGCTTAAGCTTCATTTCAACAAAAATATAAGAAAACATTCATACATAATGTTTTAGATGACAATATTTGATTGTTGTGGGTCATCATTTTTATGATTTGACTTTTTGTTTAAGTAAAGAATTTTTTTTGTTATAAAGAACTTGGGCATTATATTTAGATTCATAATTAAATTTCCTTTTGATAGAATTTTTTTTTTTTTTTTTTTTTATGTATTTTTTTACATGGTATGTAAATTTTTTTTAATTTTTAAATTCATTTTTTTTTTATAATTT
>Ga0116227_10002054_pt1 | contig 45888 bp, 39 predicted proteins | sample S1TSphgellanicum_FD_89693 | JGI IMG/M metagenome (GOLD analysis project Ga0116227, IMG submission 89693) | Host-associated microbial communities from peat moss isolated from Minnesota, USA - S1T2_Fb - Sphagnum magellanicum MG | ecosystem: Host-associated > Plants > Peat moss > Unclassified...
AAGAAAAAAAAAAAAAAAAGAAAAAATGTAGTGAAAGTGGTGGGGGGGGGGGGGGGGTTTGGGGTGGGGGTGGGGGTGGTGGGGGGGGGGGGGGGGGGGGGGGGGGGGGGGGGGGGGGGGGGGGGGGGGGGGGGGGGAAAGTGGTTGGTAGGTCTAGTCTGGCTGATGTGGCACAAGGTAGCTACAAAGGCCTTAGAACGAAGAGAAGAATACAAGTAAGTAAGTAGGGCGGCCGGTGGAGTGGGAAAGGTACATTAGGAAACAGTCGCGCTCCGAAACTGGGGGGCGGGAGCACAAACAACGCTCGTGAATTCTGAGTCCTGATCTGGTTTTTGTTCCTGACAAACAATTATGATGTAGAAACTGGGTACAAGAAGAACATCACGACGGTTTCAGATAGGCGGTTGTGATGCTGAAACATTCAGTTTAATGTTGTTACTGAGCCCCCACTCAAAAACAGTCTCCGACAAATTCACTTTGCATACTACTACTACTATATGCACACTTTTCTCAATACCAGTGCAGTTAGTTCATGCTCTCACAAACATCGCCAAGGCTTCTTCTTCAAAGGAGCAGTCTGAAGGAAACTGAAAAAAAAAGAAAAAGGGAAGCGATTCAGTTGTGGATTCCATAAAGTGAACCCTAGAAAACTTGCTGGCTATGTGAGGCTGGATGGGGACGCTGCAGAAGCTTGTGGAGACGCTCCAGCAGCGGGGATCGCTGCCGCAGAGGCTGCTTGACAAGGAGGTGCAGGTGGGGTTGCATCAACTTGAAGCCATGCTAAAACTGGGTGTAGATGGGGATGGTGGTGGGGTGTTCCAGTGGTCGAAGCAGCAGCTGGACTTCGGGCTGGCGCTGGTGGATGCAGTGTTGTGTGCCTCTTGTGACTTGATCTCAGGTTGGTTTGTTTGTTTGTTTGTTTGTTTGTGTCTCGCTATGTGGTTCTGGGTTTCGGAATTTTGTTGTATGCTGATGTTGCAATCGGAACTGAGGCCACTCTTTCTGTGAATTATTTGCAACCCTGATCTGTGGAACGACCCTCGATAGCAGAGTTAGGGTAGTGATGATGAAGAGTCTCATGGATAAGTTTTTTGGGGAACCTGATTTGGCTCTACTTGGGTTTTTCAAGGCGGTTAATTTCACATGTATGTGGAGTTGGGATCATATGCAGATGGAGGGGAGAAGGAAGTTGTTGAGAAAATTTATAGGCTCACAGTGCAGATTTGCTTGCAAGGCCTGGAGACTAGTGTGCTCAACCTTCCAGGAGGTATGACAGGTCTGGTGGAGCCTGAAGAGTGCCGTATTCCAAAGTTAAAGAGGAGCAACAGTGGGGTTTTCCATTCTGAGGTTTGTTCACCCCTCCAAACAGTTCCCTCTGGCTATCTCCTTGAATGTTCATTTGTGTGCGTGGCTTTAGAAGGATTCTGCTTCTTGATTTGCTAGGATATTTCAAAACCATCTAACATATGGATCAAATTTGTCCTGAATATTCATGCCCTCATAATGGTCCGTCTCCTCTTCTTCATTGCATCAATCCCTTGTAATTTGCATTTCTGTGAGTTTGCTCATCTTTCGATTCATTTTGTTACAGGGTACAGAATTGTCATTGCTTCAGACATTGACAAGTACGATTAGAAGATCTCTTTGTGGCTTGAATGTGATTGTGAGGGTGCTAATTGTGCTGAAGGAGGGCAGGAAGTTAACTGTCTGTGTTGTCCATCGTGTTCACAAATTTGAAGGGATGATAGCTTTGCTGTACACCATGAAGCTGTCAGTTTGGTATTAGGAAGAGACGAGTTAAACGGTGCTTGCAGTCTTTTGTGAAGTTATCTCAACACCTTTTGTGAAGGACTCCGGTGTGTGGACCAGTATCTCCAAATCCTTGGCCCACTGGATGCTTCTCCAGTACTGATCAGGAAATGGATATCAGCATCATCAATGCAGCTTGTCTGACAGACTTGACATAGTAGTTTGCTTTTGATGATTCTAGCTTCACCCATTGCGTCTCTTAATTATTGGTGCCATTAAACCTGTGGTTGCAGATGCAACAGAGGCTGTTGTTACTTCTGGAAGCAGCCACAGTGGAAGGGAAGGCAGAGCAACGTAGTGCATCAGTTTTGAGATCTTTGGAAGAGGTCACATCTGAGGTGCCATTTTTCAATGTGCCCTCTACCAGTGCTCCACGAGAAACCCTGAGCAATGTTGTGAGCTTGACTTCTGATGGTATGGATTTGTGTTCCTCTCACTTTTCAGATCTGAAAGGCAATAAGGATTCTAAGCTCTTAAGCATGTGGTTAGCAATTTTTTGAAAGAAATGCAAGAGTTTTTTTCCTGGAGGACTGGCTAAATTTTTTTTTACTGTGTTTTGTGACTTGTGCATACTAGAGCCCCCTCCAAGGGATGTGAAGACACCAGGGTCAACCTTACTATCACTATTGGCCATTGATCAATTGCTGGCTCATGAGTTCACCAGAGGTTCACAGGCACAGCATGCTGATGTGGTGTTAAAAACAGGTAATACTATGGTGGCTACAGCTCAGAAGTTCGCTGTGGTGCAAGTCCGATGCATTCCCCGGCTATTAGCTGTGTGCCAAGCACTGTTGACTGGTTGTGAAAAGGTGATGAATGAGGAGGAAGACAGGTTGCTGCATGGCAGAATTGCTCTTGTGTCTGGTCTGATGAATCTCATGTCGAATCTCTCCAGGGCATGCATTTCTGGCTTTTTAGAAGATGAGGTAGCTTCAAAGCTAATTGAGTTTGCCTCTGTATTGCACACCTTTTTCCAGCACACCTATCAATTGAGCAGCAGCTTGGAGATGGATGTTGTGTTGGATTACAATCAAGAATGCTTACTCCCATCACTAGTAGATGGGTTGCTTCGACTTGCAGAAGCTGTTCTCTTTGATCAAGTTGCAATTCAGAACTTCAGGACATTTGTTGTTGCTTCCATGCTAGATGGATTAGAAGTGGATAAGTACAGGCAAGAAGGTTCTCTTCCGGGTCATCAGCTACCACTGGCTTTCACACCACATGTTGTAAGCCATCTGTTAGGTCTTCTTCAGGATGTTCCTGCTCGCTCATCTGGGATTTATTTGCGGCAACCAAGAAATCAGGACCGGCTGGTTGGTTTGAAACCTCTACTTGCTTGTGAGCTCCGGTCAAAGAAATTTGATTTATGTGCTGTGCTTAGTCCACAGGAGCAGATGCAGATATTGTTCCCAAGTGAGGGAAAATGGCTGGATAACCTGGTAGCAGTGACAGCATTGCTTCATGCCCAAGGACTCAAAGAAGGATTAGTAACAGATATTGCATCATCTACACACAGTGAAGAGGAATCTGTGGTTGGGTCAGTGGATTCTGTCACTGTTGCAAGTGAAGATGATGCCCTTTTTGGAGATCTTTTCTCAGAGTCTGGCAGACATTCTGTGAATTCAGAGGGACTTGCTGCAACAAGTTCATCTGCAAAGAAGCTAGATGCATTATGTAACACACCACTGCAAGCAGTGTGCCAAGTGCTGGGTTTTCTGAAAGATTGCATATTTGCTCCTGATTGGCATCAACCAACTTTTGATGCTGCCTGTAGAATGTTGTCAAAGGAGCACCTGGATGTTTTTCTGCAAATCCACTTCTCACAACCCCGCCTTGTGAGCCAACAAGCACTTAGCTTTGACCCTTTGGAAGGTGAAGAGGGCTTGGATCCTCTAGTTCAGCTGCACAAGGGCTCTTTTGACCTGCTACATGCCCTTGTGGCCCGACATGCACTCACAGACTCCCTGGAGTTGCATCTTGCTATCCAGCTCTTGAAGGACAGTGATGCTTCATGCTTTCTCTCAGCAAAGAGTTGCTTGCTCTTTGCAAAATTACTCATTCATCGCTTCACTCAGAGAGGGGTTGAGTTGCCAACTGACCCATTGGCATTTGAGATTTGGCAAAACTTTGCAGACTTCATCCTTTTTAAGGCTCGGAGTATCAAAGTGGTAGACTTGCATATGATAAAGGCTCTACCTTCCTTGTTCCACATGGAGGTCCTCTTCATGGCTTTCCATTCTTCAGATGTTGCTGGCAGAGTCATTATACTTCAGAACCTGTTGGGAGCTCTCAAATCTATTTGCAACAATGAGAGGCACCTGATGCCTGGCACCCACTTTGCAATGTGGTCACTGCTAGTGTCAAGGTTGTTGTTGGCCATGCGGTACCTCATCCTTCATTTCAACACCTTTCCCCAGTGGTTGTTGGTACACTTGCAACAAAAGTTGCAGAACCAAGCAGCAAACATCCATTGTACCATAGCAGGGGAGGATGGTCCTGAGCAGTCATGGGCAGGGCTGGTAGCATGCAACATTGCTGAAGAGCAACGGATTGGTGAGGAGCGTGCTATGGATGAGCTCTGCATGCAGCAGCTTTTTGATGTGAGTGGGTCCTTGAATCTTCAAGGACTCCAGAACTCTCAGGTGCTGATGGAGGAGGTCAACCAGGTTCTAATTAAGATCCTTGAGATATGGAGGGGTAGGGCCTTCAAGAGTGCTGAAGAGTTGATTGTTGAGAGGTATATATTTTTGATGAGCTGGAAGACAGTGTGCAGTATAAGCCCCTTGTTGAAGTCTGTCTTACCTTGGGAGGTCAACTTCGAAAGCTCCAATGCTAGATCAGATATTTTGCTGGGCCTTAGCAGAAGTCTTCATGCAGGCATCAGGGATCAGCAAGCATCTGGTATTGATGTACAGCTGTGGGTTGGATTTGTTATGCGCAACTTGTCTGCTGCGCAGACCCTACTCTGTGAAGGGGGATTAAAGTTGCTTTCCTGGGATTTTCTCAGGCAGAGCTCATCCTTAAGTATGCTACTCTCACTGCTACAGGCTGGGTTTTGGTCTTTCACCAATGAAAGAAGTCAAGTTGCAGCCACTGCATCTGCTTCTGACAGTGGTGAGGATGCTGAAACAGGAAGATCTGCAGGAGCAATTAAGTCTCTTGAGTTTTTAGAGCAAGCAGTGCTTGTCATTGTTCGCGATGGTTATGTTATGGAGTTGTTACAAAGCTTATCCATCCTTTTGGCTTGGTATGTGGAAGCAACTCGTGAGGCAGTGTCTCATGTGCTCATGGAGCAGCACTCCTGCAGATCTGCCGCATTGTCTATTGAATTACTACTGCAAGGGGGTTTGACAGCAAGCAAGCAGCAGGAGCTTTTGGCAGCAATAGGAATCAGCCTGTCAAAGGTGCAGTCACTTCTTAGGTGGGGTTCTGCAACACCATGGCCATTTGAAGGTCTCACTGCTCTTGTTGGGCCAGATCAGGTGACAGACAAGTTCAAGGATCTGGATAGCATTTTGATTCCAGCTCTCCTTCATGGATTTCCATCATGTTCAAGACCAGGTAGTGCAGCTGTGGTCTCTTTGCTGCTATCCATTGAAAGTGTTTTGGACACTATTTTGGGGCTTCTTCATGCACAAGAACTGGAAGGGGGTTTGGACCAGGAGATATGCAAATCAGGCCTTTTGGAGGATTTGCTGTCCACTATTATGACCCTGAAACTGGATAGCACATTTGAGAGTGTTCAAAGCAAGGCTATCACTGTGCTGAATGCGCTGATTCCAGCAAAGGAAGAGCAGGCCCTGTTCATGGATTTAAATGAGCTGCAGCATGCTGAGAAGCTCTTGAGATTGCTTTGCAACAAGCAAAATGAGGTGATTGAGTCAGTGTGGGAGGCTGTTATCTTGCAAGCACTAGATGTCTACAACAGCATCCGCAATGATCCTACCAGGCTTGAAGCATTGCACATCTATTTCTCTCTACAACCACATTTGGATGATGTACAGCAGCCGACAAAACTGGTGGCATCAAATGCCTTTAGACCTCTTGTGGGGTTGGGAAAAGTGTCCCTGCTTATTGATGTCCTGGATGGTTGTACGAGTGAAGTTGTAAATACCAAATCCCTTCAACTTCTTGTTGACTTACTAGGGTGTGAGCTCAGGTGCAAGCAAGATTTACAGCAGAGATTTCTTGACATGGACACCCTAAGCTTTGCTGCTTGGTTAGAGCAAAGGTTTCTAGGTTGGGGCCGAGAAAGTCCTGAAAGCAAGTACCAGGGATGGGCAGCTGCTGCTGTGAGGGATCTTGCTTCCAGTTTCTTTCAGGCTTTGTTGAGTCATTCCATTGATGTCAAAGGAGAAGAGTTGCGGACTCATCTGCTGAATGCAATGCTCATGAATGTGGAGCGAGCTTTCCTAGATTTTGATATAGTTGCAGCAAAAGCCTATTTCAGTTTGATGGTGCAGCTGGCTGTTGGGGAGTCCTTGCTCAAGCAGCTCTTGAGATCAGTGGTAAACCTTGTGGGTAAGTTGCCAGTGGCTGCATCACATTTGGAAGGTCTCAAATCAATGCTATTGTTCCTCAGTTCAATTCTTGGTGCATTTGGTCAGCATGGGGACAGCAGACAGTGCATTAGCAACCACTCCAGTCTTTCAGGGGTCAAGATTAAGCAGTCTTCACTGAGGAAAAGTTCAGAGCAGCTCCTGCAGATGGCTCTGGAGCCTGGAGTTATGGCAGCTGACTGTGATGCACTGTCAGTGGATGACGATGAAGATGACGGGACATCTGATGGGGAATTCACAAGCTTAGATCGTGAGGATGATGATGATGTCAGCCCTACTGAACGGGTTCTTGCATCTCATGTCTGCACCTTCACTTCTAGTGGCAGTAACTTCATGGAACAGCACTGGTATTTCTGCTATACATGTGACTTGACTGTCTCCAAGGGATGTTGCTCTGTTTGTGCAAAGGTATGCCATCAAGGGCATAAGGTTGTCTACTCTCGCCTCAGTCGCTTCTTTTGTGATTGTGGGGCAGGAGGTGTGAGGGGCACAAGTTGCCTCTGCCTGAAGCCCAGAAAGTATGTCTCTCCAACAACTGTTAAACTTTCAGCAGGATCAAGTGCAGCAGAGACTGTTTTACCTTTCAGCTCCCAGAGAGGCCAGCTACCTCCATCTGATAGTGACTCTGATGCAGAGGATGAGGATCACTTGGATGCTGACATACCTTTCAAGGTCTTTATTGCAGAAGGAGGAGAAAAATGCTTGCTTGATGTATTGTCAGAATTAGATCTGGAAGGCCAGGTGCTGTCTCTTTGCAAACGGCTGCTAACTGATCTAAATCTGGGCCACAAGCTGGCAGCTAGGAAGGACAAGGAGGTCATGCTGGGCAAAGACAAAATTCTAGTTCCAAAGAGTGATCTTCTGCAGCTTAGGAGGGCTTACAAAGGTGGTTCCCTTGACATGAAAATCAAAGCAGAGTATCCTTATGCACGTGAGCTCAAGTCACACTTGGCAAGTGGCTTGCTCGTGAAGTCCCTGCTTACGATTAGCAGTCGGGGCAGACTTGCAGCAGGAGAGGGAGACAAGGTTACCATCTTTGATGTAGGACAGCTGATTGGCCAGCCCTCTGCGACTCCTGTCACTGTTGACAAGACTACTGTCAAACCACTCTCAAAAAATGCTGTCCGGTTTGAGCTGGTACAACTGACTTTCAACAGTGCAAATGAAAGCTACTTGGCTGTTGCAGGTTATGAAGACTGCCAGGTTTTTACTGTCAATCCTCGTGGAGAGGTGACTGATCGTTTGGCTGTGGAGCTTGCACTGCAAGATGCCTACATACGCCGCATAGCTTGGGTTCCTGGTTCTCAAGTAGAGCTGATGGTTGTGACAAACAGGTTTGTTAAGATCTATGACCTCTCAAAGGACAAGATAAGTCCAACCCATTACTTCATTGTCTTGGAGGATTCTATAGCAGATGCAATCCTTGTGTCTGCCACTCAAGGACGACTGATGGCAATTGTCCTATCACAGCTTGGGGTTCTGTACAGTCAATACATTACAGGAGTGGAGTCTGGGATGCGCATTTTGACAGAGAACATACAGCTTCCTGGATGTTACCAGCCAGGGAAGGGTGTTTCATTGCAGTACTCTGCAACCTACAAGCTACTCTTCTCAGCATACAATGATAACTTGGCCTTAATTGCACGGTTAAATGCAGATTGTACAGGACTTGCACAGGTGGCTGCTGTGGTAGAAGAGCAGGATGGCAAAACAAAGGCTGCAGGGCTGCACCATTGGAATGAGATGTTTGCAGGTAGTGGCCTCTTTATATGCTTGTCTAGTCAAAAGTCTAACTCACCAGTTGCTGTGCAACTGGGGACAACTGAGATGCATTCACAGCCTTTACGCATGACTGGGAACCCATCATCCTTGCGGGTTGATGGAGTTGCTGCATACCCTCCAATGACCAAAGATAGAAACAGTGTTTTAGTCCTATATGATGATGGAAGCCTGCAAGTGTTTTCCTACACCTCAACACTCCCAGAGTCTGTGAGTGAGCTGGTTGGGACTGATCGCCAGAAGCAAAGTGCCAGCTTGGAGGCAGAGCGCATGAAGAAGCTTGGGGTGGTCCTCTTGGGCAACCGAGTAAACAATGGTGGTGCCACGCCTTTGTTTCCACTGGACTTTTTTGAGAAGACAACATGCATCACAGCTGATGTGAAGCTGGGAGGTGACATTCTGCGCAATGGTGATTCTGAAGGTGTTAAATTGAGCCTGGCATCTGATGATGGATTTCTAGAAGGCCCCAGCTCCTCTGGATTTAAGGTACTGTGGAATTACACCACTTTCAGAGTCTAGTTTCCAATGAAGAATCTGATTCAAATCAGATATTTCCAAAGTGTGCAGTGAGGAAAATAGAGGTGTTTGTCTTCTGTTTCCAGAGAATAGACTCAAGTGGCCCAAACGGTCTGCTTAGAAAGGTTGTGTGTGTCCTTGAAGGGACAGAGTTTGCAACACACAGTTGTATGGACATCAGAGTTTATAGTCTCCTTTTGGGGTCATGGCTAATCTTCTCTGCCATTTTGGCATCTGCAGATTCTTGTGTTCAACTCCAATCCAGAGCTAGTAATGGTGGGTTGCAGGCTGCATGTTGGCAATACATCAGCAAGCCATATACCATCAGAGTTACGTGTGTTTCATAGGTCTGTAAGGCTAGAGGAAGGTGTGCGCAGCTGGTATGATATTCCCTTCACCAATGCAGAAGCTTTGTTGGCTGATGAGGAGGTAACCCTTACAGTTGGTCCTACTTTCAATGGTTCATCATTACCAAGGGTTGATTGCCTTGAAATTTATGGACGATCTAAGGATGATTTTGGTTGGAAGGAGAAGCTTGATGCTGTATTGGCCTTGGAATCCCCAGCACAGGGCAGTTCCATCAGTTCTGTGTCCAGCACAAGCAAGACTAAGCATAAGCTGATGCCAGATTCCACTGCCCCAGAGCGAATCCTTTCTGACAGTCTCCATCTTCTCTTTAATTATTACTTGGTCTCTCGGGCACAATCAACTTCAGATTCCATGGAGATCAAGTTAGAGGAGAGCAAAAAGAGGTGTTTACCTGTGCTGGAGATAGTGTTTGAGAGTGACAGGCAGCTTCTTTTGCAATCTTCTGCCAGACGTGTTCTGCGAGCTTTATATCCAGTGAAAGATGCATATAATCAGGTTGACATCCCATTTTTCCCAATAGGGACCATCAATGTAACAGCATGTGGGGTGATTTGCCATTTTGTTTACTGTTTTCCTCACATCGAAAGGTGTTGTGCTGAGTTCAGATAGGTTGTAGCCAGCACCAAAATGCTAGGGTGAATTCTTGAATTCTAGTTTGGATGGTCTCATGTCAGGGTTTGGGAAAGACTGGCAACAGGAATACACATTAAGCAGCTATTGTGTTGCAGGCCAAGGATGACTTGCGATTGGTGGGAGTTACCCACTCTTGTCCAATACTTATCTCAAAAATGGCTGCAGGCGGGCCTGCAACACACTATGTAGTCCAAGAGTTTGCAGCTCAGATGCGTGCTGTGTGCAAAATTGCATTGCATCGTCCATCCAATCTTGCCAGCTATCTTGAAGATCATGGTTTGTTTCTTGCCACTGCATGTTATATCTGTTGTGTGCGTTGCATCTTCACAGTTTCTTTTTACCAGGAAATGGTCATGGGTGGATGGCACTGCAGTGTATGGATCCATTGTGCAGAACTGGTCCTTAAAGTATGCAAGAGGATCAAATTGATAGTTCTTGATTGAGCTGGAGCTTGAGCTATTGTTCTTACTGGTGCCTCCATTATTTGCAGGTCCTTCAGTTGTGCATGGACTGGTGAAGGTGTTGTGGGAAATATTGACAAAGGAACAACTTGATGCACAAACAATCAACAGCCTTGTTATTCCAATGGTGGACATTATATATGGGTATGCAGAGTGTCTATCATTGCAACATGCTGGTGACTCAGGAGTTGCAGGAAGTTCAGTTAGCCCAGCAGTTGCTCTTCTTCAGAAGCTTCTTTTTGCTCCATCTGAACCTGTGCGAACATCATGCAGGTACTATTCTTATCTATCATTTCACTTCTTCCAAATTTGTATTCTAATATCTCTCAAAGGTCTCAATCTTGTTTCTCTGTTCTCTTCCACCTTTATAGTTTGGGTTTTTCCTTTCTTGCCCTTTTTTTCTCTTCCTCTCTTTTGCATTATTCCTTGTTGGGTTTTTGGTTCTTGGCCTGGTAAATCTAAAAGCTTGTATGAAAGTTCTGATTAATAGAGTGTTTAAGCAGATATTTAAACTTTATTGTTATAAATTTTTGTTGGTTTAAAGAATGGCTTTGAATTTTAGGTATCTATGGCTTAAAAATAAACAAGAGATAAGTTCATTTGAGACTCTTTATAGCTCAGAATTATGGAGGCTTCAGACTTAAATCTCTTAGTTGAATTTCTTGTTGGATAATTTGTTTCTCTGTTTTGGTCATTGCACTTATAGACAATGTATGGGTATCCCCATGGGTACTAGTTGTGCTGTTTATTTGGCCAATTTCTGTCTTTTTTCCCATGAGTTTGATTTTTTAAAGTATGTATCTCTTGAAGAACAACACCTGTCCTGTTCTTCATTGATTGTCCCTTGTTTGTTGGTTTGTGCATGATCTTTTTATTCCAGACTTTCTAGACTTCGAAAGTTTTATGTAACTGGACAAAGACTCTTTGGCCACTTGTCTTTTGGTTTCTTTCCTTCTTCTTTTCACTATGTATTTTCCCCTTCTGGTTTGTATGTTGTTAGTTGCTAGCCAGTATCATGGCTGAGTCTTCCTGTTGCTTCCAGACTTGACAGAAACGCAGTATGTAGGTTATTGGTTACACTGGCCTATACCCACTAGGGAGCTGACGAAGTCAACAGAAGTTGTGGTAGATACAATGCTATAATGTGTTACCGTCGATGGTCCTTTAAGAAGTGAGAGACTGTCACTGTTGTTTATACTGCATGTGTGTGTGTTCTCTTTTCTTTTCTTTTTCCTTCTAGTTTTGTCCCATTTGTGTTGGTCTTTCTGCCCATTTCTGTAAGTCCTTATTTGGAAGTCTTTCTTTGACTTAAAAGGAGAAATTTTAAACTTGTTCTGACTTTTTGATTGTGAGTATGGAGATTTCTTGATCCTCATCAGTGTTATTTTTGGTCTTCTGCTTCTCTTGTACGTTTCATTCAGATAGCCAGCATTGTGGCTGGGTTTTCCTGTCACTGCTGGTCTTGTGACTGAAACTCAACTGTTTTAGATTACCTCTCTATCCATTGTAGGGAGCTGATGAAGTCAGTGGGGATGATGGTAGGCGGTCAATACCATGTTGCTGTTGAAGGTCCCTGAACATGTGTATGACCATCACATGTTTCAACTACCCCTCAGTTTTGTTTCTGGTATAATTTTCTCTTTTCTTTAGGGTTGGGTTTCCTCTCTTTCATGTTTGCACTTAACATTGTCAGATCTGAAATGCATAATCTTTATCATTGTGTCATTTCTCATTTTTTTCAATTTGACATATTGAAAATATTGGGGAATTCTAGTACTAATGAAGATATATGACTTCTTGCCAAAATGTAGTCATTTCCTTCACCATTTCCTTCACCAGTGAACTTCAAGGGACTGACACACAATTTTCCTGTTGGGTTCTTATTTTTATGGTGTGTTCAATGGCTTTATGTGAGGAGGAGGTTAGTCAGAAAATTTGGCTGAAAGTTTCCTACATGACTCGCAGCTGTGGGTATCCTTTGCTTCAATTTAGGGGATAGGACAAAATACACTTGTTAAGTTCTCAATTTGTAGTGTGAACAAACTTATCTTCCATTGAGAGGCATTAGTTGAAGTATTGTACCTCACTTCATCTTGTGTATTGTGTAGTTTGGCCATCTCAGCCCGACTGCTGCAGGTACCAGTGCCAAAACAAACAATGTTAGCTATGGATGATGTTGCTGAGAATCTGAGATCATCAATGCTGTCAGAAACTGGGAGTGGGAATGAAGGTGGGGGACAAGGCATGATGGAGGAGGACCCTAGCATCGCCTCTGTCCAGTATTGCTGTGATGGATGTTCCACAGTCCCAATCTTGAGACAACGATGGCATTGCAATGTGTGCCCTGATTTTGATCTTTGTGAAGGTTGCTATGAAGTTTTGGATCCAGACCAGCTCCCCCCACCTCACAGCAGGGACCATCCTATGTCTTCCATACCTGTTGAAGTGGACTTGGGTGGTCTTGGAGAAGGCAGTGAGTTGCAATACTCATCCATAGATGACATGAGTGATGAAAGCTTGCTGCAGATGGCAACAGAGCTGAGTCTGCAGGCCAGTGGGGCTCCTCCCTTGGTGGACGCTACTGAAGGCAGGGATGTCATGCATACAGTGGTGGTTGAGGAAGCCAAAAGCATAAAGATGTCGGCATCCAAGAGTGCTGTCAATTCCCTGCTTTTGCAACAACTGATTGCAGACATAAAGGGCTGGATGCGTACGAGTTCTGGTGCACAGGCTGTTCCAGTCATGCAGCTGTTCTATAGACTGGCCTCAGCTGCTTCAGGTCCGCTTGTTGATGGTTCACCAGATGCTGGGGGTTTGACATTAGAGCTGTTTATAAAGCTCATGTTGCAAGAACTAGATCTCAATGCACCTTTGGATGTGAAGGTGCGCTCAAATTTTGGAGAAGTAGCCATTCTGGTGTTTATGTTCTTCACTTTGGTTTTGCGGAACTGGCATCAGCCAGGTTCTGAGAACTTGCAGACAAGGCCTAGTGCAGGAATCCAGGATCCATCTGCATCTTCAAGTAGCACCTTGCCTGTACCCTCCTCACCTCATGACTCTCAAGGTGGGGCTGAAAGGAGTTTGCAGCTGGATCGAGCCTGTCGAGCACTGCGGCAGCAGCCTCTAGTGAACTACCTATTTGATATTGTGCAGCAACTGATGCACATCTTCAAGAGTTCTTCTAGAGGTGTAGAAGTTGGAACAAGCTCAACAGCTGCAGCATGTGGAGCTCTGCTAACAGTAAGACGGGAGTTTGCATCCGGCAGCTTTACCCCCTTCTTTTCTGATTCGTATGCCAAGGCACACAAAGGAGACTTGTTTGGGGACTATCACAGGCTGTTACTAGAGAGTGTTTTCAGGTTGACATACAGCCTTCTGCATCCAGAGAAAACTGATAAGGTGGAGAAGGAGCTGTTGTACAAAAATGCAGGAGCCACAGACTTGAACATGGAAGGGTGGCAGGACGTACTTTGTAGCTACATCAATAACCTGCATACCACTTCAATTCGGAAGTATGCACGCCGGCTTCTCCTTCACTTATGTGGGACAAAGAGCAATTACTACAATGTACGAGATGCATGGCAACTCAGCCGTGAGGTCAAGCAATTGAACAAGCTTGCACAAAAGTCAGGAGGATTTCAGACACCCTTGGCTTATGACAGGAGTGTGAAGCTGGTAAAATGCCTGTCGGTAATTGCAGAAGTTGCAGCAGCCCGCCCATACAACTGGCAAAAATACTGTTCTAGACACATTGATGTGGTCCAATTTCTTCTTCAGGGGGTTTTCTTTTTTGGAGAAGAGTCAGTGGTGCAAAGTCTAAAGCTCTTAACACTAGTTTTCTATACAGGCCAAGACTCTGCAGGTTGTGACAATGGAGTATCTGCTTCTGATGCAGTCTCTGGTGGCAGTACCAATGTGGCTGCAGCAACCAGGGCAAGCATACCAACTTTGGATGGCAAAAAGAAGAAGAGAAGCAGTGGTGATCAAACAGGTGTACATGATAAAGTCCACTTAGATATGGAGATGGCAGTGGAGCAGTTGGCAACACAGGGAGGAAGTGTGTTAAGAAACTTCATTGAGATTTTCCTGCTAGAATGGAATGCAACATCAGTACGATCTGAGGCCAAGGCATTGCTGCTTGGTGCATGGAACCATGGGAAACATGCATTCCGTGTTCTTCTTCTTACATCATTGTTGGACAAGATTCCAGTCTTACCACCATATGGGCAGAATATTGTGGAGTACACAGATTTACTGACATGGCTATTGGCCAAAGGTTGTCTAGATGCTACTGCTAACAATAGTGCAGAGGAACTGGCAGTCCGGGAATGCCTGACTGGGGATGTGGTGAAGCGGATGTTTGGAGCCTTATGTGCACAGAATGAGCTCTTGGCAAATCATCCAAATTCACGAATTTACAATACACTGGCTAGCTTGGTGGAATTTGATGGATACTACCTGGAAAGTGAGCCTTGTTTTGCATGTAGCAGTCCAGAGGTTCCCTACACGCGCATGAAGCTGGACAGTCTTAAGTCAGAGACCAAGTTCACAGACAACCGTATTCTAGTGAAGTGTGTGGGGAGTCACACAATACAAAGTGTGATGATGAATGTACATGATGCGCGCCGCTCAAAGTCTGTCAAAGTCCTCAATTTGTATTATAACAACCGGGCTGTTGCAGATCTATCAGAGTTGAAGAACAACTGGTCACTTTGGAAGCGAGCAAGAAGCTGTCACCTGGCTTTCAACCAAACTGAGTTGAAGGTGGAATTCCCCATTCCCATCACTGCATGTAACTTCATGATTGAGCTTGATTCATTCTATGAGAATTTGCAAGCTTCATCTCTGGAATCACTGCAATGCCCTCGCTGTAGCCGCTATGTGACAGATAAGCATGGAATATGTGGAAATTGCCATGAGAATGCATACCAGTGCCGTCAATGCCGAAACATCAATTATGAAAACCTTGATTCTTTCCTGTGCAATGAGTGTGGGTACAGTAAGTATGGCCGCTTTGAGTTCAATTTCATGGCAAAACCTAGTTTCACCTTTGACTACATGGAAAGTGATGAGGATATGAAGAAGGGGCTTGCAGCCATTGAGACAGAATCTGAGAATGCCCACAGAAGATATCAGCAGCTACTAGGCTTCAAGAAGCCTTTGCTGAAGCTTGTATCAAGCATTGGAGAGACAGAGATAGATTCTCAAAAGGATTCTGTGCAGCAGATGATTGTGTCTCTGCCTGGATCATCCTCCTTCAAGATTAACAGGAAAATTGCCATTCTTGGGGTGCTCTATGGAGAGAAGTGCAAGATGGCATTTGACTCTGTGAGTAAGAGTGTGCAGACACTGCAAGGTCTTCGCCAGGTCTTGATGGCATATTTAGAACACAAGCGAGTTGCACATCACATGGCACCCAGGATGGCTCCAAGACCCACAAACCGCTGCTTTGGATGTGCAAACACATTTGTTGGGCAATGCTTGGAGTGGTTACAAGTTCTCTGCAAACGGAAGGAATTCCGACAGCAGTTAGTGGCCGCTGGTATATTGCGGGAACTCTTTGAAAACAACATCCACCAAGGTCCAAAAGCAGCCCGCATTCAAGCACGTTCAGTACTGTGTGCATTCACTGAAGGTGATGCAGCAGCTGTAGCTGAGCTGAACAGCTTGATCAAGCAGAAAACAATGTATTGCTTGGACCACCACCGCTCAATGGACATTGCATCATGCATGCGTGATGAGCTCCAGTTGCTGTCAGAGACCTGCTCCTTAAGTGACAACTTTTGGGAAGCTCGTCTTCAACTGGTCTTCCAGCTTCTATTCCGTTCTATACGGGTAAGAAAAAATTATACTAACAGCAGTTTTTTTGTGCTTGGAACCTTGGCTGAACATGCATCTGTCTTCACATCCTGTTGTATGTTCTTGCTGCAAAGGTAATCTCTGAGCTCCCACAACTGTTAGATGTGAATGTGATGTCTGCTCCATTTTGCCCTAGTTTGTACTATAAGTGGTTGTTGCAAGTAACCATGGGGTTTTTGAATCTGGATAGGTGGGAGCACGTCACCCTGTGATAGCAGAGCACATCATTCTTCCCTGCTTGCGCATTGTGTCTCAGGCATGCACCCCACCAAAGCCAAAAAGTTGTAGCATTGGGGATGAGAGTGCCAGTCCTACACCTACTGGATCAAAATTAGAGCCTTGTCCAGTTGAACCTGAGAAGGTGGCATCCTTCTCAGTCAACACCAATGGAACAAACAATTCTGGACAGTTTGGTCTGTTTGAGAAAGATGGGAATCCAGAAACCAGAGGCCAGGATGCACCACTTGTGAACTACTTTGAGTGGAAGAATGGTGCAACTTATGTTGATTATGTACGGCGACAATCCCTGGCATCTCAGACTTTTAAGCCTGTGGTGTATCAGAAAGGTTGCATCGACTCTAAGAGAGCTGACTTTTTGGCCCTCAAGTATATCCTGCAGTGGAGACGGAAAGCATCCAAGGTATCTGTTACTGATGAGTTGGCAGCCTTTGAAGAGAGCTCTTGGGTTCATGAGCTGGTTCTCAGTGCATGTTCACAAGCAATACGCTTTGAAACATGTAGTTTGATTGAAGTGCTATGTGCTCAAATCCCCATTCGGCGTTCACGATTTTTGAACCTTTTGATGAATTTGCTACCAGCAACCTGTATGGCTGGTGAGAGTGCAGCTGACTATTTTGAGCTGTTATTCAAGATGGTGGAGCCAGAAGAGTCTCGCCTCTATCTTACAGTGCGTGGTTTTCTGCACACTACATGTGCCTTGATTGCTGATGAAGTGACTCATATTGAGGCACAAGAGCATAGTTCTCACACAGATATCTCGCAGGGCTATATTCTTCATAAGCTTATTGAGTTGCTCAGCAAGTTCCTCCAAGTGCCCAATGTCCGTGCAAAGTGAGTACATTTTCACCCATTTTCCTGTTATGCATTTAGAATTTTTGCAGGGCTATTTGAAAAAACTTTAAAGTGGAAGACCAGTTGGTTAAATTGGTCTGGAATTCAGTCAAACTGCTATGTTTTAGTTTTGGGCCAAATGTATGACATTCCCAATGTGGGATCTGCATAATAGGAATGAAATCTAGCAATATGATTTATGGAATCTACCATGCATTCCATTGATTGGTAGGGAGTCAATTTTGAATGTTTGGAAGGCAGATGCAAGCCTATTCAGTGAATTTCTGGTGGTCCTGATGTGTGTTGTAGATTCATGAGGGAGGAGTTGCTAGCCCAAGTGTTGGAGGCTCTTTTAGCTATCAGAGGACTGGTGGTGCAAAAGACCAAGCTCATTGGTGATTGTGGTCGCTTCCTTGGTGAATTGCTAGACAGTTTCCTCCAAGAGAGCTATGAAAACAAGGCTCATTTCATTCGTGCCTGCATTTCTGGGCTTCAAGTTCATTGCCGGGACAAGAAAGGCCGAACTCCAGTGGTACAGTGCACAGCATCCACACTGAGAGCAATAAGAAATTTATGGTGTTGTGAACTTTATGTTAAATCTGTGGGTTTCTGCTACATATTCTGGGTCGTTGTACATCTGTTGAATTTCTCTGTCGGTTCAGTTCAACTTGCCTTTTGTTGTGTTTGTGCAGTTTATATTGGAGCAGCTGTGTACTATCATATGCCCAATGAAGCCAGAGCCTGCATACATGATGATGCTGACCAAGGCCCATACACAGGAAGAGTTCATCAGAGGGTCAATGACGAAAAATCCTTATTCTAGCCTTGAGATTGGACCTCTCATGCGTGACGTCAAGAATAAAATTTGCCATCAGTTGGAGCTTCTTGGTTTGTTGGAGGATGACTATGGGATGGAGCTACTGGTGGCAGGCAACATTGTTGCCCTTGATTTAAGTGTGGCACAGGTAATGTTATCATGTGCACTGTTTTTTCCATACATTTATTGTCTTGAATTGCTGTATATATGCAAACATGAACTGACCTCTTTGTAGAAACCCAGGTCTATGAGCAGGTCTGGAAAAAGGCACATAGTCAGGTTGCAAGTGCTGTCAGCACAAGCTTGTTGACTGCAGCTGGTGTCCCTCCTGGCAGGGAGTGTCCTCCAATGACCGTAACTTATCGCTTGCAGGTGTGCACATTTTCTCTCTTTCCCAGTTCTCAATTGAGCTGATTGAAAATCATCTTTGCTGTCCCTCCTTAATCTGCAGGCACCCATGTCCTTCTAAACTGGAATTTCTCTAATTTGCTTTTACCATTGAGTGGTTAGGGACTTGATGGGGAGGCAACTGAGCCTATGATCAAAGAACTTGAGGATGATCGTGAGGAATCACAGGATCCGGAGATAGAGTTTGCCATAGCAGGAGTTATGCAGGAGTGCCATGGGCTGGAGATCATTCTAGATATGGTTCAGGTACATGGACATTAAGGATATGCTGTACTTTACAGGCATTCCATGCTTTTCAAATCCACCTGCCATGTACATGCCTCATTTTGCTGGCTTGATTATTTAATTCAAGCTGTTGGATTTGTTCTTTTCAGCAATTCGGGGATGCAGAGATCAAGTCAGGACATGAGGAATTGGCATTAGTGCTGAAGCTGCTGATGTATTGCTGCAAAATACGTGCTAATCGGCAGGCCCTTCTGCGGCTGGGTGCCTTGGCTGTGCTGCTAGAGACAGCTCGCAGAGCCTTCTCCACTGATGCAGTAGAGCCAGCTGAAGGTCTCCTGCTGATTGTGGAAAGCCTGGTATCTGAAGCTAATGAAAGTGATGACAGTGCGGGGGATGGGACGGAGGGCCAGGCTGCAAGTGCAGTCCGCATGTTTCTGGAGAGGCTGTCACGTCCCACAGGGGGAAAGCAGCAACACAATAATGACACTGTGGCACGTATACTGCCCTATCTGACATATGGGGAGCAGGTGGCTATGGAGGTTCTGGTTGATCACTTTCTCCCATACTTGCAAGACTGGGACACATTTGATCGTCTCCAGAAGCAGCACTGTGAGAATCCAAAAGATGATGGGCTGTCACATCAATCAGCAGAGCACCAATTGGCACTTGAGAATTTTGTACGAGTTACAGAGTCAATCAAGTTGAACCACAATGGGGAGCAGCTGAAAACCCTTGTCTTTGAGAGGGGCATTATCACTGGTAGGTGATTAGTCTCTGTCATGTGTGAAGCTTTTCCTTTGTGTCTGCAGCAGAATTTTGGCACTGATTATTGTGATGTCTGTATGTATTTTGTGTGCAGTGGCTATTCAATACTTAAAGAGGGTCTTTCCAGTCTGGGAGAAAGGAGTCGATCACAAAACTAGTCCAGAGTGGGTGCAGGGATTAGAAATGCCATCTGTGCCTATAATCTTGTCAATTCTTCGAGGACTTGCCAGGGGCCACCAAGCAACTCAGCAATACCTAGATAAACAGGAGATTCTTCCACTCCTCCATGGACTGGAAGGGGTGTCTGGAGAGAATGAAATAGGTGCAAGGGCTGAAAACTTGCTGGATACTCTTGCTGACAAAGATGGTAAAGGGGAGGGTTTCCTTTTCAAAACAGTTGTGAATCTGCGGCATGCGACACGTGATGAGATGCGTCGCCGTGCACTGCGTCGCCGAGAAGAGCTTCTTGAGGTAATTACTCCTGTATACACTGAAGGTGGGTCCTGTGGGAGGATAGCCACAAGTTAGCCTTCTAAGTACTTTTTGAGATTGCTTGTAATCAGTCAAGATTTCTTTAGTTGTAAAGCCTGGTCAGTGTACCTTCAGGGTATGGAGGTTCTGTAATCTGAGACATTTACCATGTGTGGGCCAGGGTTTGGGAATGCGGCGTGAGGTACGATCAGATGGGGGTGAGCGCATAGTTGTGTCAGAGCCTCGTATTGAAGGCTTAGAAGAAGTGGAGGAAGAAGAAGCAGGGCTCTCATGCATGGTCTGTCGGGAAGGCTATAGGCTGCGGCCAACAGACATGCTTGGGACATACTGTTATAGCAAGCGTGTCAATGTGAGGTTGGCCATGAGCAGTCACAAGCGCAGTGAGTGGGTATATACTACAGTCAGCCATTTCAATGTTATACACTTTCAGTGCCATCAGGAAGCCAAACGGGCAGATGCTTCCTTGAAGAATCCCAAAAAGGAGTGGGAAGGGGCAACACTCCGCAATAGTGAGACCTTGTGCAACAATCTGTTTCCACTGCGTGGTCCTGCTGTACCCCTTGCACAGTATGCACGCTGTGTGGACCAATACTGGGATAACCTCAATGCCCTAGGGCGTGCAGATGGTAGTCGTTTACGGCTACTGATGTATGACATCAGCATGGTGAGTGGCAATAAATTGGGGTTTTTTTTTTTTTTTTTTCAAATTGCAGTGGCCTTTTCTGGTTCTGTTTGGGCATTCAGGATGACGCTTGATCTATTTCATTGTGAATAAGGTGAGAGATGAACTTGGGGTTCAGAGTAGGGCTAGTTAGGAGCCTTTTTTGTCCAGTCTCACCCTGCCAAACACAGCATAATGCTAATTTGGATGACAGTGTGAGGTGTAAGACTTAGAGTATCACATTGACCAGTCTACACTGTGCAGTAAGAGCCATGTATGCTTGACCACGTAATAATCCAGAAGGTTGGTAAATGGTGCAGATGCTGGGACGGTTTGCTTCAAATACATCTTTCAGTGTGGACAGCAAAGGTGGAGGACGAGAGAGCAACTCTCGCTTGTTGCCATTCATGTTGCAGATGGCATGCCATTTGCTGGATCAAGGTGAGGCCAGTCAATACCGTGTGCAAGCCAAAACACTAGCTGCAACTCTCTCCTCAACAGCAATGTCTGACTCAAATGAAGGAGGTTTGGGATTCAAGCCCAGCACTCCTACAACACCCCAGCGAGGAGCTTCTGAGGAGAGTGTGCAATTCATGATGGTGCAGTCTCTGTTACTTTTATCTCTTGATGACTGGCTGTGTCATCGCCGCACATTCCTACAACGTGGGTTGGCCCACTCTTATGCTCAGTATAAGCAAGGGCAATTGGGAATACCCTCTCCAAAGACTTATTTGGATTTCTCCTCTGTTAAAGCATCGCCTGCTGCAGAATCCAAAGCACTGGATGGGCAATGTTATGAAAGCAAAAACAGTGCATTAAGTCAGGAACACCTTTTCAAAGTCATCCAGCCCATGCTGGTCTATGTAGGCTTAGTCGAGCAGACACAGCGCTTCTTGAAGAGCAGTTCTTCAAAAGCAAGAGAAGTGGAAGCGAAAATCATGGATGAATGCAAAGAGGAGGGAGCAGCCACCCGGATAGGGATTGAATCATGGGAGGTAACCATGAAGGAGAGAGTTCGCGATGTGAGCACAATGCTTGTGTTTGCGAAGGAAATATTGGAATGGGTGGAGGAGATGCAGGGTGCCTGTGATGTGCAGGAAGCTTTGGACATAATGGGTGTCCTGGGGGATGTGTTGAGCGGCAGCTGCACATCATGTGAAGATTTTGTCCGGAATGCTATTGCAGGCAGATAACAGCAAGCCCACCTCCACCCATTGCTTGTGCTGACTTTGTGGGTAAAATTTTCCACCCTTCGATGAATTCTGTCAGGTTGGGGTTGGAGGTTTACTGGCTTCAATGTCAACCACAGTTGGGTACGCCTGAATGAAGGATTTTGCATGTAATATTGGCTTAGGCTGCTATGATTGAGATACATGTCTGCTTTAGAGTTCAGTGTCTCCATCTGAGCTTTCTTCAGTTTAATGCTTGTTAGTACATATGTTACAATTACCAACCTGCAATTCTCAAAAGGCCAACTTTTTGGTCCTAAATCTATGTCTGGCATTGAGATGTAGCATTCTGTTGCCTTCATATGAAATCTTGGATATGCAAATATGTTGAGAGAGAACCTTGACTGGGTGCAGATAGAAATCAGTTTGACCAATGCAATTTGTCTAATACAGGAAGGGACTAAGAAACCATTTCTTGTCTTCTTCCTCCTTTTTTGCGTGGTGATTCTAAACTGAAAAAGGGCCCCTTCAAACGACTTACATAGAACACACACCACATAGCAGTTGTAGGTCGGTAGATGAGTGTGTCACTGCTGTATAGTGGCAGTCTGTTGGAATCCACATCCAGAATCTATACCCTTTCAATGCTGCCTGCATGTGCCCCTCACTACCGTCTTTACAGAATCTGGGCCAACATCTGAAGGGAGTCTGTTAGGGAAAAATTTCTGAAGTACTGCCAAGAACTCACTAAGTATGTTTAGGCTTATGATAAGGTTAACCATCTGCTTTACAATGGGTAAGGTGCACTAGTGGACAACAACATTCCTAAAATGTGCCAAAGTACATGTTAGATTTATCATGAACCACACCAAATCATGGTAATCTTTCAAACCGGAGATGAGCTTCATTCCTTCCTTTTTAGCATGAGCTTAGCTTTCAAACCTAGATTTAAGCCTTCAACGGCCATTGTTGAACTCTCACAATGCCATTGCTCTATGACCTAAAGCAGAAAATCCATTCTAATTCACATTTGATATCTTTGTATATGGTAAACTTAGATGTGCATGCTTGGCATTTTTTGTTCTTGTTATGCTTGGCACTAATCCCTCACATGTGAGGCAACGTAGCATAATGCGACCCAAAGTAAAACTTTATTTGATTATTAACGAGGGATTGGGAAAACTTGTTAGACGAGTATATTTTCAAGCACAGATTTTAGTGGCCAGTTCTTCCTCCCCATCTCTTTTCTTCATACAACCATATTGCCAGAAGAGACTTCATCATAGCTGACAATGGCTGAAGGCAATCTTTTTTGACACTAAAATTTCAATGACACCATCAATGGTGATTGCATAAAAACTTCACAAAGTATGTTGCTCTTAGCAATAATGAAATGTTTATTTGCATACACCATTATTTTATTGCAATGGTATAAAATGATTTTATATCATATTTTTGAATAAAATACTTTCCAGAAGTTTTTATTACAAAGATTTTATATCGAAAGGAAATTACTGAAAGATTTTGAAATAGAACTATACTAAAGGATAGAAGGATTTACGTAGGTTTTGAACTATGAATCAATGAACAAGTTATTTGTCAATGATAGGTATCAATAATTGATTTATTTCCTTGTTTGTAGTAATGAAAAAATTTACATAATTGATCTTACATGATTTTGATGTGAACAAATAATATTGAAATTGTTGAAGAATTCTTGTAAATGGACATGTATGATTTGTATGAAATGGGTATGACAATATGGTTGTTAAAATCATGGTTGATGTATAATGCATAAGCTTTACCTACAAGTTTGAGAATTGCAGGTACAATTGATAGTTCCAAAAAGAATATAGTTGAGCATGATTTGTAAAGGAAGTAGAAAGTTTCCCAAAAAATGATAAATTTTGGTTGTTTTGTCAAATGTGGATGGTATTAGGTTAAACGAATAAAAACACTTGGATTGTTGGTCATATATGGACATGTATTTTTGTGTGTGTGATGGTATTGTCTTTTCCACATGTTGTACATATTTTTTAGCAATTTGTATTGTTATAAAGATATTGTGATATATAAATTAATTGCAACATGAAAGTATTAAAGGTTCATAAACTGGGTATATGGCTAGTGAAATCATGGTGAATGTTGATATGGGGCATGAAAATTTGGGTGAAAATACATTTGTGTGAACAAATTTTTTTGTCACAAATGTTGTTTTCTTGGATGTGGTGTTTTTGAACATCAACCATGTCAAATATTAAGAAAATAATTCACAATATTTTGCATAGTATGGTAGGCCAAAATGTAAAGAAGCACTTGTTAAAGAAACCACACCTTTGATTTCATATTATGTGGTACAAAAATATATATATGCAAAAAAGACCTATATAACAATTTACTAAAACATTCAAATCTATATAATTAAAAAATGATTTTTGTTTGTTTGTGTTGTCCAAACCTATGACTTCCAAGTCTAACTATCTCTCACTCCTTTCCCCTATTCACCTGTAGGTCCAAACACACTAAGTAAACCAAAAGGGGCATCAAATATTATTAATGACCATTCAAAATCAAAATGTTTTGCCATTTGAAACCATGATGATCATGATAATATATTCTTTTATTATTCATATGAATGTTAAGAAATTCAATATTAAAATCCATTTGATCAAATTTTAGGTTTTTGTTTTAGTTCAAGGCATTTGAAAGTGCATCAAAAGAAGACAATTTTACAAAAGACTGTCAATCAAAAGGATTCATATAATTAAACAAATTGATGGGGAAAAAGTTTTAGATAATAAAAACCTATTAGCCACACTCAAAATAAATAAATAAATAAAATTCAATTATAAAAATTTAGAAATTCAAAGTATTTTTCAAAATTGTTTCGAATTTTCAAGAGTCCTTTACCATAGATAAATGGGGTAAGATGTAGATGATGTATTAAGCAAAGTTTTAGCTTATGATATTAGAAATTGAGTCCTAAAATTGTGAACATATTTTTGTATAATCTGAAATTGTGATCATTTCCCAAGACAAAACACTAAATCTCCAAGAAATTTGTGCACATTTAAATTTTCATATTTTTCAAAAAAAAAAGTCTTAAAATCATGTGATATATTGGGGAAATTCTAAGAATTTTAAATTAAAATTTCCAAAAGATTTTCATTCAAAAATTCATTTGTACAAAAAAGTTAATTTGGCCAAAAGAATATACAATATATCCTTGTTTAAAGTAATGTTATTAGTTTCATTTGAATGTGTTTGGACATGGATATGAAAACACAAACCAACATGTTCCTTTTCATGTCCATGATATCATATTTGATAACCTACTTTTTTTCCAATAATTTTGAGATTTGGCATAAATAATAATAATGGTAAATTGTTGGGAACCATATGGGGTGTAAGATAGAAAGAAGGGAAAGGGGGGGGAGGGCGAAAGGGATTTTGTTTTGTTTGGAATATTGCCCTTTGGGTGAGGGTGCTACTTTCTTATACTCCAAAAATGATGGAAATGATTACTAATACTTATGATATTTGTATTCATTGAACCATATTATTCATATAATTGAACCATGTGAACAATTTGATAATTTTCATATTACATTTTACTTTTAATTTCTTGGTCATAAAGGCACAATGAATACAACTTTTGACAAATTATCAAGTTCACGTGGAAGGTAACAACAATTGTGAGGGAGGCTTTAGTATAAAATTCTCTCTTTTTTGGTTTTTGGGAATGATTAATGAAATCAAATATTAGTGCAATTTGAAATGAAGTACACACTCTATTATATCAAGTGTATACCATAAATTAATGCATGAAATTTTAAGATTAAATTACTCAATTTATTTACATTTAAAAATAATATCAAATGATAATAAAAATTTTAAGGTAAATTCCAAACTTGGCCCATATGTTTAAAAAATTAAACCTAAAATCAAATGCACCACATTTTACAATAGTTATGTTGTATGTACTATATAATCTTGGACCATTTTTGCCCAAGTTTCCCAATTCCCCAATCCCACCCCTTAATTTGTTTTCACCTTTGTGTAACAAACAAGGTTGTTCAAAATCACATGATAAATTAAGTAAATTGGGTAATATTCATTAATTGAAAATCAAAGGTTCACAAAATGTATCAATGGTAACATAACTGTTAATATCTTCATATATGTGTGCATTTTAGAATTGATAGTCCCTTTAATTAATAAAATGGCACATTACAATCATAATTATTATTATAATTTTTTAAAAACTACATTAATGTGGATAAAAATATCAACTAGAATCATTGCACTTGTGTTTTTTGCCCAATTATCACAATTGAAAAATGTGTATATAATGATATGTTTTTGTGAATGCATCTTTGTAACATTCATTTTTGAAATACCATGAGTATTGTTAAATGTAAAAAATATTTTCAAAAAATTTATTAAATTCTAACAATGTATTGGCAAATGTGAAATAGGGGAATAATAAGCTCCAACATAAAAACAAAACACAAAATTTACGATGATTTTAAACAATAAGAAGTTGCATAATTTTGAATAAAGAAGCAACATAGTGATTCTTACAAACAAACACAAAGTTATCGTTGCACTTATTGATGTAGGTGGTAGCAAATGAATATTGAAATCTATTAATTTTTTTGGAATCAATACAAAAAAAGAGTCCAAATAGGAAAAATTACTTTGGGTAAAGGGCAAAGCCTAGATCTATGATTTCACAAAACCAAGGACTTTTGATTTCCATTTACTAGGTAGTAAACATCAATTTAAAAAGGTGAGCATAGGTTCCATGTACCTTAAAGACCTCTTCATTTTAAAGGAAATTTTATAAAAACCTTTTAAAAAATACCCTTAGGTGGTAAATAAAAGTAAGTTAGTGAAGACATAAAAGTAAAATTGGAAGCGCCTTTATTGGATCAAAAGTTAACAAGATTTGATAAAGAAGTTTGGAGGGATGCTACCACTATCAAGTGGTATTGGCTTGTGGTCCTACTTCAAGCTTGAAAGGTTAATTTGTATAGTACATAAAGAGGAAAGAATTAAAAGGTGGTGTGAGAAGGAATACTTGAAACATGATTAAGAGCAAACTTGTAGATTGCATGGTGAAAAAAAAACTCGACAATAGTGTTGTGATCTGAAGATTTTGTTGTTGTGTATGCATGTGTTAATAAGAGTGATCTTTTCATCATTCATATGCGTCCCTTGATATTGAGTATGTGTGCATGTGCACCACATGAAAGGACTAGAATAAAATGAATAATAATTTATTTTGGTTTTCTTGTATTATATATAGCTAGATACATGTTTTGTTTTTCTATTGTTTTGTTTGGCACATAACCAAGCTTCCCATGTTACCCATGGCAACCGTATCTTTGAACCTTATTCAAAATCTCAATCTTCATGTATCAAAAACATTGAAAAAAAAAAATCAATTATACCAAGAAACTCATCAAACCATATCATTATCAACTAATAGATTTAAATATTATTAAATTTTCATTTAATGTGATGTGACTTAAACTGAAATCAAATATGCGTTAATGTTCAAATTCTACAACATCAAAACAAATTTCCATTATCATATAGATTTTCCATGAAATCATTTCCACTTCCATTAATTCTATAACATGAAATTCAATCTTCACCTGTTGAAAACATTTTAAAAAATTGTGTATTGATTATATTCAAAAAAAAATTAACCTGAACTTCTAAATAGTAAACCTTAATTTCAAACCCTAGTAATAAAGTCTAAAAACCCTGAAATCAAATCTACAAACATTTACTTTAAACCTTGGACCCTAACCCTAAACTTCAAAAATTAAACTTGAAAACCCCCAAAAATCAAGCTTATACACTAAACCCCATGTGGAACCCTAAAAACAAGGCTTACAAACCTTAACCTAAATTCTTAATCACTAAACATTAATTATAAACCTTATAAATAAGGCTTGAACCATTAAACCCTACCTTGAGACCTTAAAAATCAGACCCAAAACCTTAATTAACACTTTTAACCCCCTAAATTTAACTTGCAAACCTAGAATGAAAACTTGAAAACCTTAACCTTAACCCTTATAAATTAAAGCATAGCCCTGAACTATATAAGTCAAACTTTAAACCTTCACCCTAAACCTAAATTTTAAAATAAAACCTAGCTCATAATTGTAAATATAGATGAAATGGGAGGTTTACTTATGGATCTAGCATGAGTTCTTATGGTGGAAACTATAAGAGAAGCCAACTCATTAAACTCCTACAATGTAAAATTTCTCAAACTTTTGAATGATCTTGGTGTGGTTCACATTGTAGCCAATAAGTTTCGAACACCAATTGCTAGGTTCGTGGATTGCCCCATTATTTTTTCATTTTTGTGAAATGAAAAATTCATTGAAGTTGCAAGCCATTGCCAATATCATTTGAAAAATCATGAGATCATTTTAATCCATGTCCTCTAATATCTCTTCATCACCTGAGATAGAAGTAAAACCATCATTACTTGAAAAATAATAATTTGAGGAGCTTGAAGAAGACATATTTCAAGTTCTCAAATGAAAATAAGAAGTCCACAAGAATGATATTTTCCTTATGTACTTGCCATGAGAATCTAAATCTACAAGTTCTACTTACCTTAACCCACCTTTTTGAGGCTGATTTTTAATTTCCTCATTTTACATACACAAAAATCTGAGCTAAAAACAACATTTTTCATCACTATCTTTAGTCTAGGGTTGTGTATTTTAATTTTATAAAAATTGATTCTTAATTCCAATATTATGCACAAACACAAACCATGTTATGTTCCAAAACTCTAAAACCCTAAAAATCAAACCATACTCGAAAAACCCTAAACAATAAAACCCAACCTTAAAACCTTAAAAACCAAAATTCAAACTCACCTAAAACTTGTCCCAACCCCAAACCTTAAAAGGTCAAAACTAACCCTTTCATATAATCGATAACCATACCCAATACCCAATACTCATAGCCAATAACCATATAACTAATGTCCATATAACCAATAACCAATTACCAATAGCCATAAAACTAATGGCCATGTAACCATAACCATATTGTGTTGTAGCCAATGGTCCCCCACACCCTTTTAGCCCATATCCCCCTAACTTTGTAGCCCTAGCCCATATAGCTTCCATAGCATAGCTCATAGATGGGTAGCCTATAGTTGGCCGAAACAAAAATTGTGCTTCATTTGGGGATCTCATATTGGGTTTCCCCCATTTTGGTCCCTTATTTGGACACTCTTTGGATAACACAACTTAGGGGACGATATCAAAATGAGGTAATGAGAATGGTGCCCAACTGGGCTCCACCTTATGTGTCGCAACCCCACTTTGAGGAAGTGTGAGGTCGCCATTCACACTCCTGAAAATGGGACTTGGGAGTCCTCCGGGATTCCCAAAAATTTAGAACGCGATTGCAGGGGTCAAAACACCTCGGATCAAGGCGTTCTTTATACCATTGGAAAGGTCTTGAAGTTTAGATGTCCAAAATGGCCTTGCATGAGTCATTTGGACATTTGCAGCACAAGTTATGAACAAAAGAAGGGCCGGGAGTCAAACTGGCAATTTGACTCCCGACCACTAAAAGTCGGGAATCGACCCGATCCCGGTGTGTGAAGGTGGAGTTGCGACACACTGTTGAAAAGCTTTCAAGGAGAGCTACAAGTTTGCTTTAGACCTCGTCTCAATCGAAAGTTGAGGCGAGAAGTTATGAACGCCCAAAATCCCAAGAGTCCAAATCGGGATAGTTTCGGGACTTCACTTTGGGAGTCCCGGGAAAAAGTGCCATTCGGATGCAAGTGTGGCGGTGAAACGTAGATAATACTATATGGGGGAAGGTGGTGGCTTCCCCCGAGTCCGGGCCGTGGTGAGTCAAATGAATCCAAGGTTGCCCGTGGCTTGTCCCAACACCAAGAGTGTTCTGAATGAGCACTAACCAACTTGTTGGCTGGTTTTGGATGTAGGACCGAGTAATTAAATAACTTGTCCCTCTTCCTAGTCTAATCCCAGAGTTTTTAGCACCCCCCTCTTACCCCCTTTAGTGTTGGAAGCTAGGAGCGTGCCCTGAGTCCCCCGCATTTCCGCAACTTGAGTGATTTAGCCCCAACTTGGGCCTAACTAGGGACTTGGGAGCACGTCATTATGGATATCTTTATTGAATTTTATATATACATGTCTTATGTTGATTCTCATTGTAAAATTTACATGTGTTATTTTATCTCAACCAATGTATTGAATAAACATGAGTCCTAGTGTTGGCATTGTTGGACTTTATGGATAATTCTATTGATTTCAACATATAAATACTTATCCCACAAGGGCTAGCTGTTTGACTATGTTTTAAACCCATATAATAAACTTAATGCATTCAAAATTTTGAATATAAATTGCATGAATTGACACAATGAAAAATTTGACATGTCATTACATGTGATAAGGTCTTAGGATGGAGGCATTATCCAAATTTAGTGTTTCCTTCACATCACACCTTTGGAGGCCACCTTATTTTGGTAATGCCCCTTGTTTATGGGCCTTCCAACACATGAAACATTCAAAGAAATTTCTCATTATATTTGGAGGGCACCTTATAAGATATTTGATAAGATGTTTGAAATCTCATGTGTTCATGTTTGCAATGAGAGTAGTAAGAACCAAAATGCTTGTGGGGGCCCCATGTAGGAGCTTGAAGGTATAAGAATTGCACACAAGTTGGTATAATAAATTTACTTAATAGAGTTATCCTGAAAGTTGTATCCAATCTCGCCCTTTTTTGGTACCCACTTCATTTTGTCACCCCTTTTTTAGTCTAAAAAAATTTGGTCAATCAACAAAACTCAAGATGAAATTGTTGAATTTTGTTATGATTTACATTTAATGCAAAATTGTGTTGGCAACCTTCCTTTGGTTGCCAATTTCAAGATTTGCATTGGTGATCACATTCAAGACCAAACTCTTTTTAGCACTTATGGTAATGCAAAAAACAATTTGATCTTATATGATCATGACTATGGCATTCAATGAAAATTAATTAAGCAATTTAATACTCACCTAACCATTTTGACCTATTTTGGACCCTTAATGAATGGTTCCATCCCATGTCTAGGGTACTTTACATTGAAAAGTAAAACATGATGGCAATTCTCATAATATCAAAACCCTCCCTCATCATAGCACATGTGTTACAATACCCTAGAGTTTAGACCCATTGAATTTAATACATACCTATTTGGTTATAAGCTTATTGGTTTTTAGATTGGACAACTTTGAATTGTTGATGAAAATAGTTCATCATGTAGTTCATCCATTATGATTTGAAAGGACACAACTATTAGACCTTCCTTTTATAAATTGAAGTACATAAATTTTAGATTTTCCAAAGGGTATGATTGTCTCCATAGGACACAACCCTTTGATCAATATAAAAGGAGCTACCACTATTATATTTCATTCCATCCATATATATAATAAACAATGTGCATTTTGTTCACATGGTATCAAAACAAGAAGAATTTTTTTTTCCTCCCTTACTCAATACTTACAATTATTAATCATGTTCATTACATTTTATGCATGTCATAAATACAAAAGTCTTGCAAAAGTATCACACTTTTTAATGCATTAATATTAATAAGATTGTTGGAAAATTAAATAAACACATATTTAAAAAAATTATCCCATGATAAAATTGTTGCATATGGTTTCTTCTTCCAACTTATCAATTATAGACTCTTTAACATTAATTATTTGATTTGGAGTATCAAAATGCAAATGCTTTTGATTTGGTTAGAAACATGGAATGTTGTTAACACAATCGAAGTTGATCTCGGCCTTGTTGATGGAGCCTTATAAGCAACATGGCATCTCATAGATGACAAAGCAAGGACATACATAATTTTCCACTGTGGAGATCAGCAAATTGCTTGGATACATTTACTAGAAACATCTAAAGAAATTTGGGATAAATTAAAAGGAACTTATGAACATTCTAACAAAGGTTCTCAAGTTGTTAGTACATAACAAAACTAATCCATCTAACAATGAGTGATGGTCAAATTGTTACAAAAAATTTGGAAGATTTTCAAGGTGCATTGGATGAGGCAATAGTAGTTAGTTTAACCATCAATGACCAACAAGTCATGTTGTTACTAGCTACCTTACCAAATTTTTGGCATGCCTTTGTCATGACACAAGGGAATGTTCTAAACCTTTCCCTTATTGACCTAATAGCCAATATCTTACAAGAAGATTTTATGAGAAAGTATTCCCCAAATAATAATATTCAAACATAAGCATTTTACACAAAAACATTTTTTTATCAAGAAAGGTCAATTTAATCCACCTTTCCAACCTGCCCAAACATGGTTATTTCATCTCAAGAGCTTATTCCAAATACCATCCCACATCACCCACCTCTAGTATACATCTTAATACACTAGAAGTGACAACTTGTCATTGTTGTAATAAAAGGGGTCATAAAGCTTTTGAATGTTGCCAATGTGCCTGAGATAGGGCCAATGGTATAAACAAATGAACACCCCATGTATCTCAAGCTAATGTAATTATCAATGATAATAATAATCCGTTCCACCTTTTTAGTTCAATTACCATTACATGTAATCAAAATTTCCAAAATACTTGGTATCTTGATTCCAAGGCCACTCAACACATGACCATCGTTAAAAAAAAAGGTTTGATACTTATCAAATCTTATCTCATCCTCATCCTATTTATATAGGTGATGATATCCATTGAATGTTGTTGGTATAAGGTTTGTAGCAATAAAATTACAAATTGGACATGTCATTATCATCGATGAAGTACTTCATGTTCTTAAACTTCCCAATTTTTTTACTTTCAATAAGTCAAGTAACAATACAAGGGAACAAGTCAAGTTATTTTTTCTTTTGGATTATGTACTATTATTACCATAATTAGAATTGGTCAACCCCTTGTTCTCAAATGTGAACAAGTCAATTGACCGTTTCCTCCACTAGTGTAGGCTTATATTTTATAGTTCAATCTTTGTCCAAGGATAATATTCATAGTTCCACAAACATTATTCACCTACACCATTGTATGGGACATATCCATATTACTTCACTACTACTACACATATAACAATACAACTTAGTTAAGGGTCTTCCTCCTAAGAAATTAGAAACCCAAAGAACACACCCAAAAATCTCTCACATTCCTCCTTTGGTCACATCTCTAAGTTAACCTTGTTATCTTAAACCTCCACTCCCACCACACCAAAAGAAAAGCAAATGGGTTTTTATTAGATGTATAGGGATGAAACCTATATGGTTGTTCAACCTATGTTAGTTAGGGAAACTTCTTCTTTTACAATTTATAATCCCACTACATATACATATTAAGAGGCTTTGTCAAGTCTCGATGTTCTTCATTGGCAAAAAGCCATGGAATTTGAATATAATTAACTCGTGGATATTAAAACTTAGACATTAGTTGATAGACCTATTAACATACCTATCGACAGTAGTGAATGGATCTATAAAGGTAACTATAATTTCAATGGCATTTTAGCCTAGTACAAAGCTCGTTTCATCATTTGATGTTTTCGTCAAACTACTAGTATAGAATATGATTTTTTTTTTCCCCTAGTTATTTGCAACTCATTAGCCTAAATTTTTTTATTGCATTAATTGCCATAAATATCTATCACATCCCTCAATATTCTATGGATGTTACCATTGTTTTTTTGTATGACAATTTGAGTAAAGTAATTTACATTGAACAACCCCCCGTGGTCTATACAATATGGACATGAACATAAAGTTTGTCATTTATTTAAGTCTTTGTATGGACTTAAGCAAGCGCCTCAAAATAGGTATGACCGCTTTACTCACTATTTAATCATTTTAGGTTATACAAAAGGCAATGCCAACTCCAATATCTACATCAAACAAGGAGATCATTCCATTTTTCTCATCATTGTTCTTTATGTTGATGATTTACTTTTAATATCTAACAAGTTGATATTATTAAATCAAGCCAATCCTATTTTATGCCAATAATGTAAAGTGATGGATAACATTGATGTCCAATATTGCATTGGAATTCAATTAATTTTTTGGGGTCAAAATCAAACAATTTGTTATCTCAAGAAAAAATACATAACATATTTACTTGTAAAATTTAACATGCAAGATGCAAAATTTGTTAATACACCTCTTGAAGCTGAATCAAATATACTCCAATGAAAGCTCCTTTCAAATTCTTGGAACAAGAAAATTATGCCATAAGTAGTCTTCTTCTATATTTAACAACTTATACAAGGCTTAATTTGGCTTATGTTGTTAACCACTTGGTTCAATTTATGACTAATCTTTCTCCCAGTCATTGGTTGGGTTTTAAGCAATTTTTTTGCTATCTGCAATCAACTCGTTCCATGGGAATTCTTTATGATGGCAAACCTAACAATCTTATCATAATGCAAGGATGAACATATTCATATTGGGCGGGTGCTGTAACCACTGAACGATCTACTTCAGGCCATGTCTTCCTTTTAGGTGGTCGACTTGTCTCTTGGCAAAGTCAGAAGCAAGCCACGATGGACTAGATATACCTACCTACCTACCTACATCTTGCCATTCCATATTGTGCATCCAATAATAGTTCTCACATTCAAGATGACTTGATTATTGTTTCCCAAGCTTCACCCCTAAACATGAAAAATTGAACAATATGAGGTGAGAAACCCAAACCAATCAAGAACAATCATTTTTTCTTTTATCATGCGTTTTAGAAGCACTGCACCCTATGCAAATTTGTAAGCCCAAACCCAACTTCACACCCTTTGAAGGCCACACCTTTCATCCAAAGTACACTGCAGGACCAGAGTGGAGATGCTCTATAACATGTAGCAGCCAGGCACACACTTTGAGAGAAATGGTTGTGAATCATTAACACAAACTTTCAACTTCTCTTGACACAATATAAGTCAACCATGTTGTCACTTAAAAAAAACATAACAAAATTTATGATGATGCCCCCGGGGAACTTGTGATTTAATTGTATCTATACAGAATTGTATGAGAGTCTGTATGATCATCCTACATACAGCCAGTTGTATCAAGGAGGAGGAGACCTCAGTATGGTTTTTCTAAGAGGTTTAAGAAAGCGGCCAGGGAGATAAACCTTGAGTGATTGTCTTCTAAAATTGGGTTTCTTCTGATGACCCTAAACCTTACAAATCTCAAACTGCAATTCACTATTTATCATCATGATGTACTTATTTTCTTTTTTGGGGGCTGGCAGGGGGGTGGGGCAGAAGAGGGGTTTGCAAAAAAAACCCACTTGCTAATGTATTGTACAATTACCCAAATGAGATCATCATCGTCGTTGAAAATTTAGAAACTTAATACCAAAGGCAAAGACACCCGCAAAAAGGACAGTGAATACCACTGGCATAGCCAAGACAAGGCTCAGCATATTGGAATGGAACCCGAATGTTTGAGAGATGAAGTCCTTCACTTTCATTGGGTCACCGCCACTTGTCAGTTCCATGTAGGATTCTAAGTCGCCAAATTGTGTTGAGATCAAACCATATAGTGTCCATGCTACTGGACATGCCCAATAATACCATACCCACCACACAGGTATTTTCTGCACACCCACACCCAAAAAAAGAGAATGAATCTCTTTCACAAACTATAAAAACCCATAATGGACAAAGTATGTATCAAGCCAATTTGTTCCTAAACCCTAAATCCACATCAAAGCTTGATCCACAGTAAATTTAGATATCAACCAAATGGTGTACTTACAGGTTTGAAGATGAGAAATCCCGAGAAGAGATTAAAGACGGAGTAGAATCCGGAGGCGACAATTGCTGCAACTTGATGGTTTGGGGTGAGCGCAACCGCCATCATCCCATAGTATGTGAAGTAGAGAAGAGTGAAGAACATGATGAACACATACCAGAAGAATTTGGCCAGATTCCACTCCAGATTGATCATGGAATATGTGATCAATGCATACAGTATGGTTTGCACCAAGCAGTACGGTATCTCAATGAGAACCTGCAACACCCAGAAACAGCAATTTTAACTGAAGATTTTTTATTTCACCACCCCAGATTTTGCAGTGTAGTAATAAGCCTCTCCCATCTGTGTCCCACATGGTTCTTCAAACATTTTTTTTCTGAGCAAACATGGGGGCAGTATATCATAGAAAACAGAAGTGTGAGTGAGTGAGTGAGTACCTGGGCGATGGCATAAGGGACAGCAGCATACATGCCAGCAGCTCGTTCCCTATAGAAAATGGTCCGTTCAATGGCAACCACGGGCTGAACAGTGGTGGAATTGTTGATTCCAATGAACAATGTTGCACCATACATCGCCCCGAGCACACTGAACAAATTGTTCTCAACCGCTCTGCACGCAATTACTTACTCAATCCCATCAATCCCCACACTTCAACATTCCTTCCAACATCTAAATCCTTTTGACCTTTTGATATTTAAGACCCTTCCCTGGGAAAAGAAAAGCAAAGAAATGAAAAAACAAAAACCAGCACAACTTGATCAGAGCTAAAATACCAATTCCAGATGTTGTGTAAAAAATCACACTTAAACTTTGGTTCTAAATCTAACTCCAGATTAAGGTGGGTAGAGATGTAAAAACTTACGTGTTCTTGCCGAGGTTCCAAAAAATGGTGCCAAAGAGAACGGCAGAAACAAATGTGAAAAATAGGCGGACACAATTATAGTCGGGGCTTCGCCAATACGTCCAGTGCTGCTTCCAGAGACATGCTATTATTTGTGTCCAGAATGATTGAGAATACTGTGTTGGGAAATGCAAATCCTCTGATCCTGCCTCTGGAATGCTTGAATCCCGGACCATTTCCTTGTTTCGCCTGGACCCACATTAAGAAGAAATTCGAATAGGCATACTCATCAGCAGAAGAAGATGACTGAGAAGGGCATCCCCCCCTCCTCCTTCTTGGAAATACTAGTCATCACAGAAACAGAAGCAAGACCCTCTTATGGTGAAGAAACTGAAATGCAAGATTGTGTATATAAAGGAGTCTCTTTCAACTGTCATTATGGCTGGTCAAACTATAGTAATGACAGTTTTATGGCAGGAAGGAGGGGTCCACTTGTTGAGGTAAAACCCCTGTATGGGTTGCTTGACTTACTGGTAAAGAGTTGAGTGTCTGTAGATTTCTGCAAAGTCAATGTTGAGTTGTTGCTCGATGGAGACATTGGTTATTTCAAGCATCCATGTTGCTGGATTGTAATCCTCCTTTATCCGAGGCACTCCAGGAATTGCCTACAGTTCAAAGTTATGAATGAATACTGAGAGATCAACAAGACTATAAAATCAAGATGAGCAATGGGGAGATAACCCACACCCAATGAAAAACAAAGATCAAGATGGAAAGCGCTGGTCAGCATCAGATCAAAAACCAGATTACAAAATGAAAAATGGGTAGTATGGGAGGAAATGTTGCTAGTTTGCATGATGCACAGAGAAATAAGAAACACAATAGCAAGGTATGTAGGAGTGTGTCACCTCAAAGTACTCAATGAGCTCGCAAGAATGGTGACCTAGTGGTCCCATATAAATCACTTGACCCCCACGCTTCATAAGCAACATCTGGAATGCACCAAACTCAGGGCATGGCTGTCAGTATGGAAAAACATGGGCACAATGCCTAACAAAAATGAGAAAGTGCATTGAGAGGTTTTGTAATTTTCTCCCAAGGAACATATGTGAGTTACCTCATCAAAGGCCTCAAAGATGTCAATGCTTGGCTGATGAATCGTACACACAACAGTGCGTCCAGTGTCGACTGTGTTGCGCACAGTGCGCATTACAATAGCAGCAGCACGTGCATCAAGCCCACTTGTGGGTTCATCCATGAAGATTATGGATGGATTTGCCACAAGCTCAACAGCAATTGTCAGTCGCTTTTGCTGTTCGGTGGATAGGCCAGTCACCCCAGGTAAACCCACCAGTGCATTTTGCAATGGCACCAACTCCACCAACTCCATTACCTCCTCCACAAATTTCTGTACTTCAAGGGTAAAAAATTAGGAAAAAAAGTCAATCAACTCTCTACACCCGAAATGTAACCTTTCCAAGCCTCAAAATGTCATTGTTTGCATATCTATGGAAGTTTTTTTCCCAACAAGTTCAATCTGAGTTTTACACTAATCATCCTCAAGGGGAAATGAAGGTCCAATATTGCCCTCAAAAATCCTGCAATTGAAACAAGCTGGCTCAGGGTTTAAAGAATCAGGGTTTTTTTACCTCACGAGTTTGCTTGTCAATTTCTGCAGGTAGGCGAAGCCAAGCAGAATAGACAAGCGACTCTCTGACTGTAACTTGAGGCGAATGAATGTCGTTTTGTTCACAGTAGCCTGAAATGCGTGCAAATGTTTGCTGCTTTTTGGGGTACCCAGAAATCCGAATTTCACCTTCTATGTAGCCACCTGTTTTCCGTCCCCCAAGAACATCCATGAGGGTCGTCTTGCCAGCACCACTCACTCCCACCAATGCAGTGAGGACACCTGGCCGGAAAACTCCCGTCACCCCACACAGTAGTTGAAGCCTGTCTTCCACCACTCCCTGCTTCTTCATCTCCTGCAATGGACCCAAAAGCAATGGCATCTGAGTTGGTGACACATTCTATGACCCCACTGAAACTGGTTTTTACCCATTTCTTTCCCTCAAGAACTTAACTCAGGCACCATGTGAAACCTACTGATTCGCTATCTGCTTTGGAAAAAAATTCTACTCTTAAATTTTTGGAACAACATGCCAACTTTGAAGCCATCATCACAACAAAGAAATTTGTGGGAGTTTGGTCCAGTACCACAGGCATGTCAACAAAATATTTAATATCCTTGAAGGAGATAGTCAAGGGTTGGAATGGTAAGATCATGCCACGTTTGGGTCCAGCAGCAGCAGCAGTTTCCATGGAATCACTTGCAAAAGAACCACTACTTGCTCGATATTGAGGCAGCACGTGCCCATCATCTCCTGCAGCCATGAGCTTCACTGGTGTTGTTCCCATACCTAGCCACCCTGAAGAGATAATGTTATGGGCAAAGGCTATTACAAATCAGGCCAGTCTCCAGAGAGTATGAGAAGAACACAACAGGACAGGACAGGGGGAGATCCAACAAACATTTGAAGGACTCTCAAAATGGGAAAGCACAAGAACTTGTTGTAAGCATGGCAATTGTATTGATAACAAGAGCAGCCGGTGAGACATTGATGTCTGGGTATGCATCCAAAACGCACGCAAAAGGTAAAAAAAAGACGACACTTTACCATCCATATCCCTTGACAAAGACCGGGGAAGAAGCTTCCGTGATTTGCGATGTAAAGAAGGAAGGACCTCTTCGCCTGTCCGGTTGGCATTCCTCTGTGCAAGTGCTTCCTCTGATACTATTGCTTGCGGTTTTCCTAATGCTGAATTTTATCAATACAACCAACATTTGATAAGAAAGAAAATGTGCATGCAGTCAGCAGAAAATATGAAATCATAGGCAGTGTTCCCTTTTGAATGCAGGGAGGCAAATCCTTTGGAAAACACTATGATATATTATGCACAATTCGCACAACAAAACTGTTGAAGCATGGTAATCTGAAGGGGTTTGAAATGAGGAATGACTTACGGTTTAGATATGTAAGCGCAAGAGTGTAGAGCGTGTAGAACAGAATTATATAGCCAACCAATGCTGCGACTCCTATCCAGTACCAGTATGCCTGTGTTGGAAGTCCACTATTGAACAACACTTGTTGCCCAAGTGTTCTGTTTCTGTTCGGAATTGGCTGCCACATTGTCACATGATCCAGTGTGGTTACTATGAATGAAATAAAAATCACAATTTGGATCAATTCAGAAAGAGAGCAGAGCAAGAAACAAACAGCACTTTTGGGTTCTAGAGGAACTGCTGGCAATGGACTTTTTAGTACCTTGGCCCATTGAGGTGCCAGAAACTCATTGACAGTTATTGCTATCTCAGCATAAGTGATTGGTGACGACCAGTAGCCCCAAAGCCACCAGGGCTTGATTTGGGGTTTCGGAATGATGAAGCCACCCAACATGAAAATGATAAGAAGTGCAAAGGTTCCTCCAGTATTTGCTACCACCATTGTCCGGCACAAACCCGCAATCAACCGGAACATTGATGATGACAATTGGTGCATCAAAAATAGCAACAAATATGCTCGGAAAAACCTGCCATCACTCCAAGAATCATTTGCTTCATGAATTTCAGCTGCTTAGTGAGGAGTGTCACTGAGGTGCCTATCAGCATCAGTTGTGAATGTCCAAATGGTAGGGTAAATGAAAGCTAGGGTGGGGCATTGAATCAACGGTTATTGTGAATGGACTGTGTTATTTGCAAAAGAAAATCATGGCATAAGAGCTCGGAGACATCATTGTTACCTGCTTGCTTCGGGGGCATAGCCAATGCCATAGTAGGTGATAAGAGAGTACATGCCAGCTTCAGCTATAGAAGATGGAATACTCAGCACCAGGCTTGGCAGAGCATAAGCCCATGCTGGATAGAAGAGCAAATCTCGTTGCTTGTAAAACACAGGGAGACGGAAAATCGTCATTGAGAGCTCTGCATACCCATTGAACATTATAATCACAACTCCAAAAAAGATAGCTCCGAGATAGGTTGCACCATCCTCTTGTGTATCGTGATGCAGTGTCGTCCGGAAGAATACACTCATTGAGATCAGCGCCACCACCCCGATCTATTACAGAAGTCAATACCCAGCCAACAACAACACATTAAAAAAAACTTCAGAAATCCTTTTTCTGCTCATGTAGCACCTCAAGCAACAACCAACCAGCTGACAAGTACTCCACAGAGAGAGAGCAAACAACTTTTTGCTTCAGAACCACTTAACCCACATTATGAAGTTTTTTTTTGTTTTCTTTTGTCTTTTGTTTTTAAGACCCAGACCTGAACAGTCTTGAAAATGTATACAAATGAGTTGCGCTTCATCAGAAGCCACTCTTTGGCAAAATTTGCCTTGAACAGTTCCCAGCTGCTGACAGAGTATCTGTAAAATGATAATGCTGCTTTGTGGCTGCGCTCCTTGTCATATGGCACCTCTAACTCTGCAGCCATTCGTTTTCCAACATGGAAAGTCCGAAAAAGCTCTGCAAAGTGTTTTACGGATATGTATCTGTACGGGTGGCACCTATCCCAATATTGTTCTTGATCCTTCTGTGATGTAACCTGCACAAAAATATTTACAGTTCATTTGTTACACTCCCCGTATATACGCTGACAACTGCAATTGGAAGTACAAGCACATTTGATTGCTTTTTTTCACATATTTTACAAATTTTGAAGCAAAATGAGCCAATTTCACAATTTTGTGGGTACATAATAACAATAATAATAATAGTAACATGGCCTGACCTTCCTACCTACCTACCTACCTACCTACCTACCTACCTCCTGCAAGAAGTCAGCAATGCCTTTTCGTTCAGGACACTTGAAACCACAGCCTTGGAAAAACTCCAAAACGTTTTCTTTGGGTCCATGGTACACAACCTGACCCTCTGACAACAAAAGGATATCATCAAAGAGCTCAAAAGTTTCAGGCGCAGGCTGCAACAGTGACATCATGATTGTTGCCTCCATCACATGACAGAATTGACTCAGACACTTCACGATCTGGAACGTGGTAGAGCTGTCTAAACCAGTTGATATCTCGTCCATGAATAATGCCATTGTCGGCCCTACAATCATCTCCCCTGAATGTTGCAAAGACCCAACAGCCCAAAATAAATAAAAAATGTGTCAGTGCTGCAGGACCCTCCTTCCCTACCTTTCTACCTACCTACCATCAAAGTACAAACACTCTGATTAATAAGCCATTCTGGATATTGTTCACTTCCAGGTTCATATTCCACAACAACAACAACAGGAGCAATCTTTCAGCTCCAAACCATAACAAGAAATGCAAGAAGCAAAAAGAATATTTTAAGAAAAAATAGTTTGCACCTGTGGTGACACGTTTCTTCTGTCCCCCAGATATTCCACGGTGCATTGCATCACCAACTAGAATATCTGCACATATATCGAGTCCCAAAATCTACAAAAAAGAAGAAAAACAAGGAAACCCACAAGATCAGGGGACACATCCAGGATGAAACTGTTGCCCATCAAACCTGCACTGAGAGTCTCAATCAATCTGCATCAGGAAAGCTCAAAATGGGTATATTCATATAACTACACAAATGACTTTAAACCAGCAGATACTACTACAACCACCACCACTACTACTAATTTCAGTCATGTATAAAGAAACTGTATGGGGTAGTTTTGATTACTGGGGGGGTACAGTTTCGGGACCTTCATTATGTAATCTGTTGCAATGCTACTCTCCATACCCTCCACTGCAGTTGCCTGCATCCAACCTGACAAATGTTATGATGCAAACCTTGTTCACTCAAGGATGTGAACCAGCTAGGCAGAGAAAGAAAAAGAAAAAGAAACAACACTGTTGTCACTCATGACTCTGCTTAGTACACATGTATGTATTGTATACAGAGAAAAAAGAGTTCATGGGTTATCCATTTTTTCACTCCATTTTGACTCAGTTTCATCACAGAAATGGTAGAAATTTGGCATTTGCACTGTGAGGAGCTTCAAGTTCAAGCTTCAATGGATGTACATAAATATTATCTTATGTAAAAAATTATGCTGCAGTATTACTGACTGACTTACCTTCATGTAAACATCCACATCTTTTTCAGGGAAGATTCCAGCCTCTTTTTCTCGTTTTGCAAGCTCCATAAGCATCTCTGTTGTACAGAATTCCGCAGTCAATGATCAGAGTAACCATTTTCATGCCAGTTATATATATATCAAAACTTTCCATTCTTTGTTGCTGGACAGTGCTAATGAAAGGAGCTCTAGCCAGAGACTGCAAGGGTTGTTGGGGTTGGGGGGTCAACCATATCGGGTGCCAACTCCCTGGCACCTGGCAGAGAAATCAAGAGTTTCACGGACTGTCATTTCACCAACATGTAAATCATGTTGGCTGATATACACTGATGTCTTTTGTGGCACAAATTCATCCAGCGTGTGGCCATTGTATTTCACACTTCCGCTCACCTGCAATGCCATAAAAAACAACCACAATCCTAACACAATTCTTCAGTCGACAATGCAGCTCAAGACAGACTAAATACATAAGCCAGCACGTCAGCCAGCCACACTTTCAGCAGCTTCATTTCAAAGTGATGGGTGTAAAATGATTTTTAAAAAAATCTTGGGGGGAAAGAAAAGAGATTGGAGAAACAATGATAATGACAATGATAAGCGAAATGCTTTGGTGAGAATAATTAATTACCTTCAAATCTTTGTCAAGCTTCCCAGCGAGTGCTAGTAGCAAGCTTGTTTTCCCAGAGCTTGGTGGACCCAAAAGCAGTGTCATTCTGTGCAAAAACAGGCATGGATAGATCAGTGGATGTAGTGAGCACTTGCACAACATGTCATCAATGAATGTACTTTAGGTAATTGGGTCAAGATTCTCGCACTAGCTGATGATCCTACTACTCTATGGCAGAAGGGGAAGAAGAAAGAGCTACAATCCTCATACTACTACTACAACTCTGTGGGGAAGAAGAGCTACAATGATCCTCATTCAGGTGATGACCTATGACATCAATCACAGCAAGGCTTTTCAAGACCGATCTCTGTTACACAAAACAGTAGAGAGAGAGCAAGCTGATGATGGATGACATCCCAATTACCCTCCTCCAGCAGGCCTTGAGCCTTGAGAGTTGTAATAGAGAAGAAAAAAGAAGGGGAGAAACTCAACAAGTTTCACACACGTGTATATTTTCAGAGGAAAATGAAACAAAGCGGCACAAAGAGAGAAAGGACACTGGTAATAAGAAGTGATAATTGCTAGCAAAAGCACATGCACTTGCACACACCTTGCCGGCTCAAGAATGCCACTGACATTATGAAGAATGTTCAGCACTGTCTTTCTGGTTGGCGATAGTCCAACTGTATCCAGAATTGCCTGAAAGAAAAAAAAGAACAAGAGCAATAATGTAAGAAGGTTTGTTTGTTTTTTTCTTAATATTTTAAAACCCAACAATCATACAAACTTCAGAGTAGTCATAGTTCTTTCTGGAAATTGAATCAATTCAAGTAGACAGACAGCACTCTTCAGCTCTTAGAGGTCTTCACAGTTGTAATCACCCTGAGAGAAAATCTCAGAACAAGGGTTTTTGAGGAGCGAATCTCAGAAGGGTTTTTTTTTTTCACTCAATGGGTTCCCGAAATCAATCCATTGATTGTTTTTAATTTCATTTCAAGACTATGATGCTAATTTCCTCTCAATTCTCAGCTCATATGACACAAACACTCCCTTTGATCCCTATCTCCCTCAGGGTTTTTGCAGAATTGAGAATCCCTGGAAAAAGGGGTCTGAGAAATGTGTTTGAGAATCAACAGCAGAAATGGGTTGGAAGGGGGTTTCCACAACACTTTGATCTGCAGAGAGACAGAATGCTATTACTACTACTACTACTACTGGAATGGTGGTGGTGATGAAATGGGGGGAAAATGGAGCAGCTTCATCATCATGTGAAGAATGAATGCTTGTTGTCTTCATTGTCATTGTCAAGGACCATGATCTGAAGCAGAAAGCAGGCAGGCAGGCAGCAAGCAGAGATTGAATCATGAATCCATTAGCCATGGTTTCCATCCTGCAATGGAATCCATAATACACCCAAGAAGAAATGTTGGTGTACCTCCATGAAGTTTAGGGTAGCATTCTTGAGCGTTGGGAGAGCTCGGTTTCCCACCAAGCATTTGGCATCTATGCTCAGATTCTCGTACCTCACTTGCAGCGTCGGAAGCTTTATCCCTACTCTGCAGCAGCAACAGTTCAAGCGACAACAAAAAAGCAACCCCAACACACCCACAATTAGCAAAAGCATCATCAGCTGCACTCTCTTCATGCATTGCTCCAAATCTGTGTGTGTGTGTCTGTGGGGACGGACTTTGGGGAGTGGACATTAGGGTTTTGGGTACCTGTCAATTCGATGGCGGAGCTTCAAGAGAAAGCGCTCGTTGTCTTCATCAGCGACTTTGAGAAGGTTGTCGATGATGCGCTGACGCTCCGCGAAGCCAATGTGACGCACATCCACTTCCTCGTGGACCACTTTGCTGCCCAGGAATTTCTGCAGGATGCTGGTGCGCAGGCGGTCGTAGGTGGGCAACTTCTCCAGCGCTGCCCACTTGAGAGCTTCCTCGTCGTCGTCGATCTCATGATGATCCCCAACTCCTCCCCTTCTGGACTGAGCGGAGTTCCGACGAGAGAACATCATAGCATTATGCTCGCTTCCTCCTCCTCCTCCTCCTACGAGTCCAAACGATTTCCTGTTGTTCGCCGCCCATACGTCCATCCCTTCTATCGGCATTGCCACTGCTGCAGCAGCAGCAGAAGCCATAGCAAACAAACAAACAAACAAAATCTGTCTCTCTGTCTCTCTCCCAACACAAACATAACCCAACACAAGACAATTCTCCTCACAAGAAGAAGCTCCCCAATTCCTCTTCACAACACAATCTACACCACTACAAGCAGTAGGCAGGCAGCAGCTCAAGAAACAATAACAAAAGATCCAGAGTTTTGTTAGCTAACTGTCCAGCAGCAGCAGCAGCAGCAGCAGGCTCCTCCTCTTCCCTAATGATGACGACAACGAGGACGACGACAACAACAATAACAAAATCTCCATTGCGCTCACAACCCACATTGCATTGCAGCAGAAACAACAAACAAACAAACAAACAAACAACAACAACAGAAGAAGAAGAAGAAAAAGAAAACACTCCCACACACACACACACACATCAACTGCACATCAACAGTAGTTCCCAACAAACCAACTCACTAACCAAAAAAACAAAAAAACCACACACACAGATATTAACAGCACGAAACAACAGAATCTCTCTCTCTCTCTCTCTGTGCTTATTAGTCCTCCTTTTTTTTCTCCGCCAGCAGCTCCCATGCACGAGGAAGCAACAAGCAACGAAGAATCATAGCTACAGAAAGACAAAAAAAGAGGAAAGGAGCTTGCTTGCTTCCTTCCACTAGTCCTCCCAGACAAAGCTTCACTCCACAGGGAAAAGGAAGGAAGGAAAGTAGGGGGGGGGGGGAGGGGGCAAGAAAAAAAAGAAAGAAAGAAACCAACAAGGAAGAAAAAAACAACAACTAGTTATATTC
>Ga0116227_10002055_pt1 | contig 45886 bp, 34 predicted proteins | sample S1TSphgellanicum_FD_89693 | JGI IMG/M metagenome (GOLD analysis project Ga0116227, IMG submission 89693) | Host-associated microbial communities from peat moss isolated from Minnesota, USA - S1T2_Fb - Sphagnum magellanicum MG | ecosystem: Host-associated > Plants > Peat moss > Unclassified...
GGGAGAGTGGGGGGGGGGGGGGGGTGTGAGGGATGTAAATGTGGTTTCGAAACACGAACCCAAAACTTGGCATGTTTTGATTACCAAGTTTCAGACCCGGGTGTTCATGCATGGTAATTTGGGTTGAACTGTCTTAACCTGAATGACACATTTAAGTGTGTTGCTCAAATAACATTGGGGCACCGGAGGTTCCTCCTTGCATTCTTAGTTCCCTTAATTGATAATGCAAACAAAATGTCATTACCTCTTCACATATGTTCCATTGCCATGTCTTGTTGGAGCTTCCTCTTGAAAAAATTAATGTTGTTATTAATGTTAGCTAAGTACTTGGATTGTTAGGTAGGACCCAATGATTCTAAATCCGAGTATTTGGAACTTGCCAAACCCGGGTTCATTTTGGGAACTGGGTGGAACTAAAATCGAAAGGTTACATGAAGGTTTTTGAACTAGTTGAATCAACCTTTGATTTTAAACGGTTTTAAAACTAAAATTAAATTGTGGTCCGGTTCCAAGTTGTGTTTTAATTGGAATCAAATTGATTTTTAGAATAAAAACCTAGTTATAGTTCCAAATCTAGTTCCAAACTAAAGATTTAAGTTGAAGTTTATAAATTTTGGGTTTTTTTTTGTGATTTTTATGTTGTGTTTTTTGTTTATTAACCATTTTTTTCACCTATGTGAATAAAATAAACCACTTGTGAACTTGCAAGTGTGCAATATATATTTTTTCTTCACCTACATGAATAAAATAAAAGCACTTGTGGGCTTGCAAATGTGCAATATCATTTTTTTTCACCTATGTGAATAAAACAAAAGCACTTTGTTTACTTGCAAATGTGCAACATTTTTTTTCCTCCATGTTTGTGAATAATACAAAAACATTCATAGGCCCCACGCGTGTGCAATATTTTTTTTTACAATATCATTTTTTTCTTCACATGTGTGAATTTAAAAAAACCATTTGTAAGCCCACAAATGTGCAATATCATTTTTTGTTTATTCATATGTGAGTAAAAAACAACCCACTTGTAGGCTTGCAAGTGTGTAATTTTTTAGAGATATTTAGAATAAATCAAAGTTTTGAAATATGATATTTAAAAAATAGGTTTGACATTTTCAAACCTTTGTAATAGCAAAAAATTTGGAATAAAATTCTTAATTTTTGTTTGTTGACTCTTTTAGTTTTGGATCTTTAACATGTAATGTAATTTGAACTTTGCTAGTCACAAAAAGGTTCATGTTTGTTGGACTGAATTTTTGAATCATTTGTAAAAACATTTATCAAATGAAAAATTAGACATTTCTAAGTTTTTGGGTTGTTTTGCATATTGGAACTAGAATTAGAGGTTATGGAATTGATACTTGGAACTAGTCCAATTGAAATTAAGATAAAAAATTGGGACCAAAATCAAATTGTAATTCCTTAAAAGAAAAAGGACCAAAACTGAACTAAAACCATTTTTTTGAAATTTTTAGGAATTGAAACCAATTGACATTGGTCATTATTTTGCATCAAATCCTTGCGACAATTTAGTGTTTGTTGGAGATTTAATTTTCTCATGCTAATTGTTAAGTGAGATTGTTGCACCCTATTTTGAACATGAGTTGTAATTTATATGCAAGAAAGCATGCAAACAATGCAACCAAGTTTTTTTTTGTTGATTTTGCCATTACTATGAAAGTTGCATTCTCTTGGCTCCTTCATGTGTGTTCTATTTTATTTGGGTTTTGGATGTGTCTTTTGTACCTTTAAATGTTATAAAGGTTGTCACTTGTGTATTTTCTTATTATAATGTTGCAATATGTGTTTTTGGTGTTTAATATGCACATTGCTTCTAGTTTTTTCTTTTTTTTCTCTTGGACTAACGTGGGAGTGTAGTTAAGGTTCTAAGGTTTGTAGGTTGTGCATATTTAACTTAGGTTGCAATAGGAAGGATTCGAAAGGATTGGTATTCAATTCCCCCTAGGGCCTTGTTTATAAGTTGAAGGTGTTGTTCATGACATTTTACAATACAAATACCATCAAATAAAATTTATTACATTGTCACATATTATTCAAAAATCTAAACATGTTCATCAATTCACCTCCATGGATGTAAAATGGATTGCTAATTTTCTTCCAAGGGAAAAATTCATGTAGCCCATTTACCATGCACCTCAATTTTTTATATTGCCATTTTATGCTACTGAATTTTTTTCTCAGGTGCTAGAGTCCTAGTTCAAAATAATGGAAGGTGCCAATTGTACCTATGAAAAAATCACATGGGTTGCCAATAGTGCCTCCTCCACCCATGTGTAGCCAACTTACAAACATCAAAAAATTGGAAAACAAAACCTTGACCTAACTACCAAGTTAAGCTAAAAATAAATCAAAGGAAAATGTTTAATAATTACACCTTTAGCCTCCATCATCATTAATTTTCAAAAAATATGCTTGGAAACATGGTGGGTATTAGGTATTACCTACATGCATAAAAAATGGCACCGAGACCCACTAGTTATCAAGAATATCCTTTGAATTTTTAACTATTATTTTTAGAAAACCAATTCTAATGTATAATCATCACACTTTACAAATAACAATAATATTGAAATAACAACTTAGAGTATTGTGGGTCTTTGCGAGTTTAGACCAATGCTAGTCGATTATCTTTTTTTAAAAATAACTATAGGGTAGGTTATGTTTCTAGGGGGGAAAATCGAATTGCACAAGCTCTCAATGTCAATGTATAAAAGTGGTTGTTTAGTAGGTTATCACAAAAAAATTGGGCAATAATTGTTAATTTTGCATAAAGGTAGGTTATCAAATAATTGGTTGATAATTGAACCTATTATCATATCAGTCATTAGCAAACTAAAAGGATTTTTAAAAATTAAAATTAAAATGACTATTTTAAAAAAATAAATTGTATTAATGTTTAAAAATTGATAACCTACTTGAATGATCATTAGGTGATCTTATTAGGTTATTAGATTTTTGAAATTTCAATATGAAGTAATTATCAATTTAACCATTTATATATTTAAATAACAAATTAATAGGTTATTTATAATCAACTTGATAACCAAGTCAAAACTTGATAATAGGCCAACATTGGTTTAAGCCACCAATTCTTTGCATTTTTTAAATAATAGGAACAGCCAATAGTTTTTTGAATTCTAATTTTTCCAAAAATCTAAAACTAATGTTTCTTTGATTTTCAATTTTCAAGGGTCATAACAAGATCAAATACCCACACAAAAATTGTTAGTATGTAATTAACCAAAATGGTTAGTTATTCAACATGAATGGAAAGAAAAAAAAATCTTTCATCCACATACCATCCATCCTTCATGATACACTAGTGTTGTTGGTTCAATACATCATAAGTTGAGTAGGGTGGCAAGAGTGAACCAACACCCACTAGCACACCATGAAGGATGGATGGCAACTTGCAAATGGTCAAGAATAAGTTTTCTATTGGGTTTTAATTCCTTAGCTAATCATGGTGGTTTGATTACTTTTTTTAAAAATTATGTTAATTATTCATAAGTTAGTTGTCAGTAGTTATGTAGCAAAAAATATATTTACATATATTCCAGTGTTGTCTTTTTATCCACTTTTAAGACAAACCTCCAAATATCAACATAACATTATTTATTTACTTTTAAAAGGAAGGATTTGTATAAAAAATTTCAATAGATTATTTGATAAGACATTTTACATTTAACTTTTTTTTCTCTTTGTTGGTTATGAATGAAAATTAGTTTTCAAATGCAAAAAAACTATGGATATGTGCAAAGGATATGCATCCCCAAATACAAATTTGGGCTGTATGCACAAAGGTTCTACAATTACATAATAACTACAAATGTTAGAAAAAAACATGTACACCTTACAAATTGAAACAACTTGTGGGGCAATTTGACCCCAATAATTTAAACAAATTTTTTTGTGCATTGTAGCACAAGTTGCCTCCAAAACACAACCACCCAAAACCACCATAACACCCAAAAAACCAAAAGCCCATGAAGATACCAAATGATTGGTGCAACTTGATCAACAAAATACGTTGTTGGTAAGGTGTGAGATCCATAATTCATACATCACAACAATTGAAATCAATTAAAACAATGCATAGAAAATCAAAATCAATTTCAAACTTAGAAGTATTTGTTAGAAAGGAAAATATTTGAAAAAATCTAAACATGGATAGTCAAACATTGACTTAATTTATTGCTATCAACCTTGTTTTAAAAAATCAGCTTTTTTAATCAAATCATATTGTTTTTAACTAGAGCATATTCAATTTTCATATAATCCCTTAGAATAGTAATAGGTGTGCAATTCAACTATGGATTATCAAGTTAATTTTTTACCACCATGATTATCTAGTTTTTATTTTGCACTTGTAGGTGGCAACACCACAAGGTTCCACCAACAAGGTTAAATACATTCAATTTCAATTTGGGACCTTAAAATCTTAAAAATTTGCTTGGCCAAAAAGGCAACATTTGAAACTTAAATTTCATAGGATTGCCACCAAGAAATAGGATTTGCAAATGCAAATGGCAAGATAAATAGCACCATAAATAAATAAAACTTTCCATCAACAAAATCATTAAAAAAACTTTTCCATAGATGTTCTAGTGTTAAACATATTATTTTCATCTTCTTCATATTGAAATTAAAGAGATCAATATCTACTACACATGGTTCAAAAGCAAAAAAAATCGATCAAAACAAATCATAAGAAGTGGAATCGTCATTTATTTATCATATTTAAAAATAAGACAAATTCCCCACATAAGTCTTCATGATTCATAAAGATTTGAAACAAAGATCCAACATGAAGGCCAACATGTTGTGAACATTAAGTGGATCAAATGATTTTAAAAACAAAAGGAAAGGTTTGATCATTTTAATAATAGTTCATTACATGTTTCTTTTGCCATAAAAGGAGTTTCAAATCAAACATCATGGATTTTAGACCCATCACCAAGTCCCATTGCCTCAATTTTCATGTTAATGAAATGTTAATAGCATTGATCATGGCATTTAATAGGAGCTGGTGTTTTATTGGTAGATTCATCACGCATGCATTCACAACAAAGTTTAAGTAAGAAGTATTTACCTTTGCAATAACCAATGTTCAGGCCTTAAGAACTCATTGTTGTAACATCATTGTTTTCTACTTACCATAACATAGAAAGATAATTTTTTTGAACTTAAGACATTCTTCAAACATAATGACTTTGTTTGCAAACCATGTCTTAATAATTGCCCATTTTCCAAGGTAACAACCCATTTTCAACCCCACTTTTTCCCATTTGTGCTTCCCCTCTTTGGATTTAAAAATTTTGGGTAATTATTCTCTATAAACCACTTTGGACATCTTTCACACTAACACTTGCTTTGGACCCACATAAACTTTGTCATCATTAATAACATATTAACATGTTTTAGACAACACATGACCAGAAGCAGTAGCTTCATAAACTTGTAGAAAGGTTCAATGATTCATAATCAACAATGGACTACAATGTTGCAACCATGGATGCTAGGTTGTTACCTTCATCTTTTAAAAAAACAATCATTCAACGAATCAAACCAAAATTTTCAAGAAATTACAATAATTATCATGCCATGCAAAGTCTAGTTATTTCATTTACTTCAAAAATTAATAGTAGCATGCATAGGTTCTAGCACAATATGCTTAATGAAATAGTTGATATTAACCAAAACAAATGTACTAGCCATGCCCATTGCTGAAAATCCATAAATCCAAAGAAATAGAAATGATTATTGCATTTGCAATTTTGGCAAGACATGCATATCCATACATTTGGTGACTAAAGCAAGAAACATTTCTTCCACAAGTTGTGAATGAGATGGAAACAAAACACAAGGGCATTGTTGTAAAACTAACCCTCATAACCAAATGCTCTCACAAGTGGAAAGAACCTTGTAGCACTTGTGGATATATGAACACCAAATTTTTAAGAAGTTTTTCTTGTGGTTCATTACATTGTTTGTAAGGATTTGAGACAAAAATTTGTGATGGTAATGCCAATAATTCCAACCCTTTTCTTTGTTATTTATCGAATGTGATTTACTAGAATGACTTTATTAAGTTATAACTCATTTGCATCAAACAACTTGGGATGCCAAAACTCAACGTGTGTTTTCATAGGAATGACACATTACATTTGTCATATTTTATAAACCCTTTCTTAAAAATATATAATTACCAGCTCTTATGGTTGGAGCATTACCAATTGTTTACTCAAATGTGTAGATAATGCATTTCAACATTTATGAACTCACAATGTTAATAAGGAGGTTATCATTAACCATAAAAAAAACCCCAACAAATGGAATGACAATGGTGAGCTTTCCATAATGTAACTTGAGATTTTATAATTACAAGTTGCACAACCTTTATTGTTACCACATTACCAAGCTCAAAATACATGTTTTCAATATTTAAAAGGTTACCAACAATATTTGAAATGATCAAATCAAAGAAGTTGGTATCAATTCCACCCACATTTTCAACAACATTGATATCATGGAGATCTCCTTCAACCAATCCACAACAAAAATTATTCCTTTTACCCACAACAAGAAGCCTAAACCCCATTTGTCTTTCACCACATGCACAAATAACAAATAAAGGGCAAAAACACAAAACTTTCAAAAGAAAAAGAATGAAAGGTTAAAAGTTAAAATGGTGTTGGCTCGGTGTATTGCATTGTTGAGCATACAGGAACAATAGAAACCTTGGAGCTTGCATTTGCCAACCAAAAATAAAAAACATTGAGTTCACATAGATTTCAATTTGGTAATGCATAACTTAAAGCTTCGAATTTTGATTTGAACAAAAATACAACACATAGCAAAACATAATTAGAACTTTTGATTTTGATTCAATAAGAGTGCAACACATAAGAAAAATTAGAAACCTTTGAGCTTACATTCAATAGTAGAGAAACCAAAAACCTTGAACTCACAAAATTTGATTGGACAATAATGAAATCATGCATGACTTAGGGCTTTTGATCTATTGACAAGAACATAATGCACATTAGAGAAAAATCAAAGCTTTCATCACAAACTTACTAAGCTTCATAGGTTCGTATAAATTTAATGCAAAATTTGGTTTTCATAGGTCATACAAAAGACTCATGAATTTCATGTTATGGTTAATATGAACAATATTTGTACATATTCAATATGTTAAATATTAAAATAGATGACACATTTTTTTAATGATATAAGTGAATGTTCATGTTTAATACACAAAAAATTGCATAATATTATGCAAAATTACATCATGATAGTTGTATGAATTTAATTGAAATGTAATCATATGTACTTCACATCAAGACATCATAAATAAAAGGGACACATCATTCATAGATAAATATTATATTCTATGTTTTTTGTGTATTTTTTACACTTTGAAACACACAAATTGTGCATAAACATATTGTTTTATGATTTTCGCACAAATTCTATTGAAATGTCATGATATTGGAAGTTTGTGATCTTCAATTATGATTTGACAAGAGTGCAATCACAACAAATAGTAAAAACTTTGGAACTTTGGTTTGTCAATAGAAAAACCAAAAACCTTGAACTCACACAAATTTCAATTTGGTAAGAGCACAACATACAACAAAAAATAGAAACCTTGAAATTTGCATTCACTAATACAATAAACAAAAGCTTTGGGTTCACATAAGAGGTCACACAACATATGAAGACATAAGGACTAGTAGAAACAAAAGGAGTTCATACTTGAACAAGGAGAAACCCACAAAGCAAAAATCAAAGCACCCCATCGCCACACCGATCTTCATTGAATCTCATCATTGCACAATTAATGACAATGTTTAGGAAACAAAGAATTTGTACTTGTCCTACCTATTTGTTGTTACTTTTACAAGGAGATGTGTATTCAAATCATTGAGACATCAAAAGCTTGAAAAAACTCAAGCACATATGCATATCTTTCAACCCTAAAAAGCTTAAAGCTCTAAAATCCATATATGGAGAGCTCATAGGATACATATCTAGGCACAAACACATATTAGGACAGATATGAATATACATGAAGATATTCGATGAATGAAAGTCTGTTTGATATGAATACACATTATGATATATTGGTGAACGGCATCCACTAGATATGTATAACATTTGTTTTTAAAATTTTCACAATTTCGAGATATGTATTTATACGTGTTGATAATTGGACTGAACTGGATAACCAGACAACACTGCTATATGCCTGAAAGATTAGATTTACCTATACATACAGGATGGGTTACCAAGGTGAAACCAGATATTAACTCAGTTGAGGTTCATCCACAAAGGGAGTCGTAATGGGCATTGGGCATGCAGTGGATCATGTCCTGTTGAGTGCTGGTTCACTGTGGCAGAGTGATATTTTTTCAACAAATTTTTTTTGGGCCACAAACAATTCAAATTTTGTTTTTTTAAATGTGTTTTTTTAGTGTAAATTTGACTCATTTCGGTAGTTTTTTGGAAGGAAAAATCGTCAAATTTTCAATATCACAAAATAGAAAAGAAGAACCCTGAGACTTGGGTAGTAGGTCATGCTTGCTGACAGATGTAGCCAGGTCATGATTTTTCTACTTTGTTCAATAAAGTTGCAAGTACACTGACTGGACATTGGATTACGCTGACAGTTGTTCTATTAAAATTATTGGAGACGATTCTGGAAGAGCTTAAATTAGGCTGTCCTTGACCCATATTAAATTAAATTAAATCATGTTGGTTTTTTCAAGTAGTACCTAATAAGCTCTGGACTTAAGCCATTTGACTGAAGAAAAATAGACAGAGGAAGAAAAAACCCTTTCTCTTTGAATTAAAAGAGAAAGATAAAGTCCAAGGTCATGGGCCTTACTCAAATAAGGGCCGTGCAAGGTGGAGTAGGTCAGATTGTGGTAAATCCATGGCCAAGGAATTTACTGAGAATAAAGAACTAGCCTGGTCTTCACATTAAGAAAAAATGGAACAAGGAACTCATCATATCAAATGCTAGAAGCAACAATTACCCAGCATGTGACATGAAGAAACGAAGAAAAAACAACAAAACTACCAACTACTTTTATTAGTTTGTTTGACTCAGGTTCAAATGTGTAAAATGGTTAACCAAAATAAATTACCAATGTCTATCATGCAAACACAGGAAGAAACGAAGAAACCTGTCAAATGCTTATTAGACCTTGTAGTCATTAGTTTCAAAATTCTTTGCACTTTTATGTTGCAAATTTACAAATTATCCAGAAAACATCTACTGGTGGCAGCAGTTTTTGCTTGTATGGAATTTTGCCAAAATGCCCAAAAAAGGGAATATTCCTGTTTTTCTACAAACTTGAAATCAGAGTTCAGATGTAATTTAGTTTGATAGCATTAAATTTTTAACTATTTAAAAAATTATTTAGGCAAGTTAGAAAAAACTTGTCGCCATTTAATGTTAAATCCCTAGACTTGGGATGCTACCCAATGACACAACTTCAGGAAATTGAAAAAATATTATCACTTCTTGGAAGTGGAAGATGGACTAGCTATAATTAATTCATCCCCACTTCATTTTTGAAGAGAGGCTCACATTTGTACAACCTAATCAACTGATGGGCGTCAGATTGACACCATAGACTCTATCCATTTTATCCATCCATGACACGACATAACTTAACCTTGAATGGAGATTGGCACACTTTTCAAGTTGCATGTCTGATCACAACATAATGCATTGTATCTGATGTCACATGAAGAGAATGAAGATATGTTTTTCTTGCCATTCGAGTAATTTGTTCTTTCTCTCACATGGGCTCTGTGCCCCTTTGCACTACAAATGATAATCTAATATGCACAGGATAAAAAGATGGGCATATGGGTTTTTTCAATTTTGGGAATTTAACCATGACATTGTTATTGCAAAAATTGGGTTTTATGAATAAAAAATTAAGTGACATTCTTTTGGAAGGAAGAATGATCGATGTCAGTCATTTGAGTATTGCAAGAGTCCACTCCTACTTCAATCACTGTTTTCCATAAGGTGCATAGGTGCATTCAATAGAATGTCAACAACAAACCAGCTACATGTTTTTGTTCCACTGTGTATTTGAAAGGAAAATTAAAGTGACACATGTCATAATTTTGTACACCTCAAAGTGAAAGAGAACAAGAGGATAGTTGGTCCTACCTTAGATGTAGTACTTGCTTTTTTGGGATTCTAGGAGGAGTTTATAGTTTAGAACTTTCAGTGCAATCTGCAAAGTGTGTAGTTTGGTGTACACAAGGGTTAGACCAGTTTATATCATTTTTTTCATGTTTTTTTACACTTGAATCCAGTCTTCATATTCTAAATGTTCTAGGGTGTTTTTTGTCATTTGTGGAGTCCTTCATATCAAAGGCGCTCTAAAAGCACCTCAACACGATAACTAATCTTTCTATGCTTGCAAATTTTTAGGTAGGTTTTGCAATGTTTTCGCTTTGTTAAGCTTAACGGCCAGGCTACTCATAACGTAATATATTTCCATCACCAAGTATCTTGTAGCATTACACTGAGTTTAATGTTCATACATGAGCTATGTTAGAAAAGCTATTAGGTTCAAAATCCTTTAGCACCACAATGGGCCATTTGGTTTATTGTCGGGTCATTCTTCTTGCTTCTTCGAGGGGCTATGCCTTCTTTTAGTGGTGTGACTTGCTACCTTCGCCTTCTTAGGATGTTGGGTTGTGATCCCTCTTGCATTAGTCTTTCGTTTCCAATAGTTTGATCACCCTACTCTTTTTGATGTGGTGGCACATGTAGAAACCGATACTTATTCCTTCCAGATAGCACTACAAGATGCCTGTGCGACGTTACCTAAAATCATCCAATCACATGTCTTGCCTTTCAAAGGTTTAATGGTGTAATCCTATCCTCAAATGTAGTTTTCTTTGATGGACCAATTACATGAGTAGGAATTTAATTCGTTTCAAGCAAACATTCCTTCGGATGTCATGCGAACACATCCTCATTCCTATGTAGATCCAACAACAAAAGCTTGGTTATTAGCTCGTCTTAACACCCCTTCATTTCGTTTGTATTTACCCCATTTCCTTACAATGTTACATATTTGTCTTAGTATACCACATCCTACAATTGCACGTATTTCATAATGTTAATGTGGTCATTCTATCGATGATTTGGGTATCCATTTGCTACGTTGCTTGTGCGGGAGTGAGCGCACTACATCCCATGATAGATTTCAAAATGTCATTGCAACTATTGTGTTGGAGAATGGAACTCATGTATAGAAAGAGGTTTTCCATCTTTTCCCTTGCCATAAATAGAGACGAGTGAATATTGTCATCATCAGAGAGGATTTTTGGACCTTGCAAAATACACATTTATGGTTTTCTTGCATGTTGTTTACTAAGATCCACCTTGTATTTACAATTTGGATTATGTGATGTGGTTTGTAAGTGTTGGATAGACTATGGGCAAAAGGTTTGTAAGATTTTTATCTTGTAGAGGTACATTTAACTTATGTATGTATAAGGCAAAGTTTGGTTATCATGTATTGAAAGTATTCCATGTGAACTTTTGGGCACCTTCAAGTTTAAACCATTAAGGGTATGTATGTGTAACCATTTATTTAACCATGTAGGTGGAATGTTTTAAGCATCATCATGATTAATCTTATTTTATATTTATAAGAATATATATTGAATTTAGCATGTATTTTACCTTTGAAAAACTCAAATGGAAATGTTGAAAATGCATTCACTTTGGCTGAAAAAGGCTTGGACTTGTTTAGGAATTGACCCATTTGTAGTAGATGATAAATTGCTAGAAGGGAATTGATTGTGATTTAAGTTCAAGTGGACAAATTAATTTGAAGAAAAGAAAATGAAATTTGTGTTTAGATTGGGACATGTGGCCAAATATACAAGCAAGAGTCTACCAAAATGGTCCAAGAAAAAATTGAATTATTTCATGACCTTCCACTTTCCACCTTGTTAAGGGAAATCCACATATGTGACAGCTGAAACAAGTGTTTTTTAAACCCCATGAGATCAATGTGTGTACGTCCTTGTTTTCAAATGAGTACAAAGAATTGAACATGTTTAAAGACTTGTGAGTTGGTATGGAATTTAAATTTTGAAACAAGTATAGTATGTGAGTTCTTAAAGGATAGGATGTTGAAAGTGCAAAATGATAGTGGTAATATCAACACATTAGATTCAAAAAACATAACATCAAGAGTTGTGTACATATCTTTATCACACTTGCAGTGGATTGTGAAACCTGTAAATGGAATACCTTGCATTTTAGGTCATAAGCCCACAACCTATTGAAAACTCTTGCACTAGATGAACATTTGAGATTGACACAATTGTGGAAATTATTCCACTAGTCATCATGGGAAAGAGATCCAAAAAAATGAAATGATGTAATACTGTGAACCATTAGCTTAAGAGAACACAATTTAGTCTGCAAGATATAGAACACATCAACGCCTTCCTAGAGCCTGACATGCCCAGTGCCCACCCTTTGTGAACATGCCACATAACCAGCTTTAGGGATTGACTCCCTGACGTGTCTCTTCCTGATTAGACCTCCACAACCAGGCATATAAAGTTGGGCCTGTACCTCATTTTGCATGTGGATGAAAAGTAATCCATAATCCAATTCTGAGCATGTAAAGGAGTCCAAGTTAAATTCTAAGAATCTAGAAATTATGTATAGTACGCATCTAGCATGCATGGAACAGGATTCTTTGCAACCAAAAGCACCAACCCACACTTTGATCTCAAAGTACACATCAAGTAGGAGTCATCGGTTTTGTTTGGAATGGCTACTTTTGAGATCTTGGCTGTATATAAGTCCTTCCTTTGAGCAGTATCTCTTTCTCAGACCACGTGATAAACTGACCATACAAAGGAATCTACGTCCTCAATATGCTCGGTTGAGACTTCGGAGTACAAAACTTAGAGCATCTCCACCCCGGCAAACAACTCCTTTATTTTAAAATAGAATACGGTTTAATGATCATCATCTTCACCAAAAATGTAATAAAAGTCCTTTTAAACACTCAAAGACCATTTATGTCTTTACATCTGGACAAGTAATAGTCATTGTCCAAATCCATAGTAGAAAAAAGCTTTTAAAGGAGTTAAAATGACCACTGCAAAATGGACCATCAATACCGGAGACCAGCAGGATTTCCGCTAGATCCTGCTGCAAGATTTAATGAAAAGGGGCTGGTGTGGGGTGGAGATGCTCTTAGATCTTGAATTTTGAGAAATCTACCAAGGTAACATTAACTCCTTGGAGAAGGTTAAGTCCTTGGGTATAAGCAGCCAAGCCTACTGACAGCACTGTCCTGTTAAAAATTATGCAGAAGCATTATAACCCATGGCCCAATACCAGAATAATAAAATTTCTAGTGCACAAACAAATACGAAACTGATTTTCTATTCCAAAAACCCAGAATTTAATTTGTTCAATGGAGAGAGCAATATGAATCAGAAGTTGCAAAAATGTTAGAAGTTTAGAGATGACTTTCTGAAGAGCTTGCCATCCAGCAGCAAAAGCACAAGCTGCAACTCTAGAAATCAATGAGTGCTAACATACACTTGGATCACATCTGAAGTGTAGGGTTACAAGAAGCAACTCTAATTATTGTCAGCTGCTGCAAAGGTACTCTTTTCTTCACAAAGAATAGATCAAGTCCCAATTTTCCAGATAAAACTTCCCCCACCAAAAGAAAATTGAAAAAAAAACTCCATCTTATAAAGGGAGACACAAATGTATATATATACAATTGCATGTGCCAACACAAGAAGAGGAATCAGTAAATCACCACCCAGCTACAGCACAACAATTTTCTTAAGGCACAAAAGAAGTGCTCACTTTCTCATGTACTTAGAGCTGGCTGGAGAGTCTACACTAAGTTGCTGCATTTCACTAGAGAGACTAGAGTTTGGTGGGTTTGAATATTTTGTGCAATAATATTTGCTATAATTCCTATGAAGAAGAAGAAGAAGAGTTGTTGCTGCTGTGACAAGTGTTCTATTTTGCAGAGACACTAGATTAGGTTTCCTCAATGAACTAGATCAGTTTTTCTAGAGCTAAGTAGCTGGGACCAGCTTGCTTCATAGCCTGCTTCTGTTTCAAGGGACATGACATGAGCTGCATGAGCTGCAGCTTTGTTGTTGTTGCTTTGCAGCTGGATTTAGGGTTCATGGTTGCAGCTTCTCCCATAGCTGTAATCTTCCAAGGTCATGTCCTTTGGTCTGTTGATGAAAAAGTGTTCCATGAGCTCATATTTGTAGCCCCAGGAGACAGTAGTATCGGTTCCGTCTTCGCAGCAGACTGAGCTAGACTTGCAGCTACTTGTGGAGAAGCAGGCCGCTGTTGTTGCATGGCATAGCTGCTGCTGCTGTTGCTCAAGTGGGCACTGGCAGCATTTCCTGCAACACCATAACTCTTGCTGAGCTGCTGTCGCTGGCACGCCATTCGATGTTTGCGAGCTGCTCGCGTTGCAGCAGCAGTCGGAGTTGAGTAATAACTATTACCAGCTGCTGCACGCGGCTTGCCATAGCGGTGCTGCACTAGTACTGATGGTTGTGTGTCCCAGACTGTAGTCTGTTGATGGCTTGCAACCCTAAAGTATTGGGTGCCGCCGGCTCCTGTCTCTACTGATCCAGGATCATCCTTGCAGCGCAAACCCATTGCAGTGCAAGCTGAATCCACGCTTCGCTTTCTCTTTTGTTGTTGCCAATTCAAGTCAGCAGCTTGCTGCAGAGGTCCAGGAAGTTGAGCCCCCCGGTGACAGATCAAGCTTGCAAGTGGTGGACTTTCTAGATGGTCACCAACAAGAGTAGTACTTCTAGAGGAAGATCTGCGACCATTTTTGGTATGCGGTGATGAGCAAGAATAGTCGATGAGCGTCTGAGTACTCGTGGAAGACGTAGCTGCTGCCGCTGTTGTTGCGGAGGGTGTGACGCACAGCTGCTCCAGGGAACCTGATATGGAAAACTGCTGATCTCCGGAGGACGTACTACTAGAATTGCTACTGCGCTCGTCTGCCCAAAACCTGACGTAATCCATCAAGAGCGTCAAACCCTTATCTCCACCTCCAAGCCTGTCTATGGCTTGATGCATCATGGCTTCGTTCAGCGTCACTTTCTTACACAGTGCACGCATGCTGCAATCCAGCAAGCTGCTGCTCATGGGTGGGGACTGCACGACATCATTATTGACCCGCGACATGAAATCATCATCACTTGCAGCAGCAGCAGCAGCAGCAGCAGGGGTAGTGTTAGTACTAGTACTATGGGATGCTGGAGAATTCTTCATTGTCGACCCAGACTTACTGCAGCTGAACAGATTCTCTAGGTCGTCCCGAAAGGGTTTAGTACCGGCCAGGTCCTGGAAACCAAAATAGGAGCTGGAAGCTTGATCATAAGCTGTAGAACTAGGCAGGAGATGCAAGGCTACATGATGCTGGTCGTACATGAGCTCAGTACTCAACCATGCTTCGGCCAGACATAAGTTCTCCTCGATTTCCGTGCTCATTGTTTTTCTCTGATCTGTGTGCAATATTCTGGAGATGATGCGGTAGTTAATACGGGAACTTCAGCAGCCGGCAGCTTGGAACTCCAGCTTAAACTTTGATTCAGAAATGCCGGAACTTTTCAAAGAGCGAGATCTGGGCACACGGCAGCAAATTAAACCTTACATGAACATCAAAAGAACGAAGAACAAAAAGCACATCTTATAAGTAGTACTACCCAACTAGCCAACCCTCCACAGAGACACGAGATCTCGCGGATGCCTAATTATCACTTCGGCCTCACAACCCAGTGTACAACACACAAAAAAAGATTCTGTTCAAAACAGTTCTCAACACAAGACCCAGCAGCAGGCAGCCAATGTCATGCATGCTTACCTAGTCTCTTCTCTCCAACAAAAGAACTGATCCGGCGCGGCCGCTAGCTGCTCTCACAAACTCCGCAATTATGCAGTAGCTAGACTATGCAGCTGACCATCAGTATTATATTCAGCTCGTTGCAGCAGCACATGATCAGACCCAAAAACAAAACAAAGTCTAGATAAGCCTAAGTCTTTGCTGGAGACTTTTCTCTTAGAAAATTTCACCACAGCCAGCTATAATAAGCTGCCGCTGCCGCTGCTGTGCACCTGGTTTGACAGGAGCGATACAAAAATGAGGATTTCAGTGGGTTTCTTAAGTTCCGTGCAGATTTGCTATTTGTGGAACAAACCAGCATTCATTACAATCTTGGATTTGGTTGCATGAATTCTCCTTGCTGAGCAATGTCTTCTTCTTCTTCTTCTTCGTCTTCTTCTTTTTTGTGTGTAAGCAAGCAGCTTGTTCCTGCTGCTCAGAGCATCTCCAGCTGTGCTTAGTATGTGATCCTGCTAAAATATTTCTCACATCCAAGTTTGAGTTACTTAGGCTACTTTCTTTTTTTTTTCTCCAAACTCACCCATAAAACTAAAACTGGCGCTGCAAAAAAGGAGTTCGTCAGGTGCATATATTCTTGTGGCGAGCCAGCCAGCCATAATATCTGCCACAATCGACAGGCTGCATGTGGACGCTGTGGGAACGGGTACTACACGTGGAACCATCGAAAGATCCATGAATGCATCCTCAGTGAGTTTACGACACGTGGAAATCGAGCCTCAGCTGATTGCCCCTAAATGTGATGACGTCCAAGACCACGTGGCGGTCATGCCACTGGTTGTGAACTATGAGTGCCTTTTCTTGTCCATCTGCCGAAATTTTGGCATAGCTTCCACCTCAAAAACAAAATTTACCTTACCCTAAGGTCAGTTTCGTGGTTAAAAATAATCCTCAAAATAGTGAAATGAAATTTTGTGAAAATATGTGACATGTTGAAAATCATCATAAATTTATCATAGGCTACAACTCTGAATAATTTCACTATTCATATCACAATATTATAGTAGATGATGAAATAATATTTAATTTCAAAGTTAGAAAACGAATTCATTTTTTGAAAAAAAAAAAAATTATTCGTTTTGGCAATGTGGAAACTGACCCTAGGCTACCTACCGTAAAAGGAATTTTCTTTCACAGAAAGTACTCACCTGATTTTTGTTTTTACGCTACGGGGAGAGAGTCTCATAAAATGAAATTTCCAAGAGGGAGGCCCCAAGTTTCATTGGGCATTTCACAAAAACGTCCAGAACTTCACAAAATCATCAAACATTTCATGGGTTGTCATCCGTCAAGCATCCGCCGAGCATGCTTTATTGCTTAACCGTGCTTTTACACTGGGTAACTCCCTCAGAGTGAGGAGTTCTCGAAGTAACTGCCCTTGGCTCCCACCTTGAGGGTGATTATAGCAGAGGGCAGAGGGCAGTTATTTCGAGAAGTTGGGGCCAGTTATTTCAGGAACTCCCTGCTCCTACACAAATTTCCTTGGTTTTTAGGAAAATAATTTGCTGAATGTTTTGGATTTTTATTATTTTTTTGGATTTTTTAGCATTCCAGCCTGGTCCTGATTTATATTTTTTCTTTTTGCACACCAGGCTGGTACCCGGAATGGGTACTTTTTAAAAGTTTCATGGGCCTACATCCCCCTATTTCCACTGGGGTACTTGTTAGATGGGTTATTAGATGGGAGTGCTCCTAAATTCAACTTTTTCTTTTCCCAGGAGCCATTTTGATTCGCCCATCACAGAACAAAATACTGAAACTCTTGAGGCTCCCCAAAATAGTTGTTCGTATGTTGAAATCCAGTGTCTTCTTTTTGGCCCACCTGTACAAGTGAAAAAAAGACAACTGTGGGTACAGCGTATGGGTTAAAGGTGGTACTATTGGGAGCATCTTGGGGAACACATTGGGATCATTGGGAACTTTCTGAGAACCCCTTGGGAACTTCATGGGAACTTAACGGGAACAAGAAAAAACCAAAATATCTACAAATCAGAAACAGAAAAAGGAGAAGAGGGGGGTTGGGGGGGGGGACTAAAAAAGCGCCGATGTGAAGTCATCTGCTTAAGCGGTTGGTGACGTGTTTTGGGGGGCTTGCTGGCACCACACACACTCATGGGATTGGTGATCTGGTGCATCGAAGGGCTAAATTTACTTTTCTTCTGTGCCTTCATTTTCCCCTTTTTGGTTTCTTGTGCTTTCCTAAGGATGAAGCTATGAAAAACCCTAAAAAAGGTGCCTAAATACATGTAGGGTAACACCTAGGGCTGGGAAGTTTACACCAGTGTTGTTGGGCAGTTCTCACTTTTTGTTTGAATCACCAGTTTCGAGTCTTGCATGGCATTTTAAGAACCTATTTGATTCTCTACCAAAAAAAAAATCTTCATAAAAAAGAACCGGCCAAGCTATCAAACTTTTGAAAAATAATCAACTCGTTCTTTTAAGTGCTAGTTTTCACAAATTTAAGACCACTTCGTTTTCAGATGTAATTCTCACAAGTTAGTTATCAAAAGTTTGATTATTTTCAACAAATGATTTATTAGTTTTTAAATTAGCCAAAAATTGATTAAAATAACAAAGAATGAAAAACAAATTCTCTTTCATAATTTCATATGTTCATCACGTTTAAATGAACTTTCATATTATTTTAACTTTTTTAAAATTCTAGGTCCTTTTCAATTAACTTCACCAAATATTTGAGAGGTCAAAAATCAAAAGTGAGAAACATGGATTTGTGTTTCTCCCATCACTAAAATAAAACATTTGATATCCTTGATGTTTACTTAGTATCTTCATAATTTAGTATCTTTTAAAAATTTACAGCTCTCTAGCCACAAGCTTTTTCACCAGTTCATTGGTGATAATTTGTTAAAAAAGATTTAGATTATAATCTTTTTCAACTATTGGATATGCACAATCAACTTCACATTCTAACACAAGGTGTAAATGATTATTGCATTTGATAAGCATGGAATATAAAGAATTTTTGATGTATCTCTCAACAATAACCACATTTTTTCACAACCAATATAAGATGATATTAAATGAAGGCTTTTTAAATCTAGGGTCTAACATCAAATGCAACATGATATGGGTCTTTTTGACATCATATTTCTTTAAAAGGGTATGAAAGACTTCAACATCCCCAAAATTCCTTTTTCATGTTAGAAACCAACAAAAACAACTCAAGAACAACCTTAGAATCATCATATATCAAATTGACTAAAGTTGGTGAGATTTCAACTTTTTCTTTTAATTTCAAATATATTATTATTGCAAAGTACAAAATGCATACATCACTCAATAACCAATGGCCTCAAAACTAATTCAAAACACAAACACTCATAACTAGGGAAAAATAATTAATAATTATTTGAAAAATGTGCCTTGTAAAAGGAAGAGGCAATCTTCTACTAGTTTTAACAAAAGTTTAATTGTTATAACAGAAGTTAATAACATTCTAAAATTGCAAAGCTTTTTGGAACATAATCACTTTGGATGTGGACCTATAAACAAAGTTTAACATTCAATGTTAATATTTTCAAACTATAGTTTAATTTTTAAATCTAAAATCTAAATGACCTATGTTCAAATAAAAATTTAAAATGATTGTAAAAATTCCATATGAAAAAATTATCTTGTTTTTATTCAAATGTTTAATTTTCTTGGACAAATATTATAATCTTCACAAGCCTTGTTCTATTTTTGTCTCATTTTTAGACTTTTTAGGTGGTTATATATTTCTACAAATTTGATTGAACAAAAATAGAAACATAATTGACAGTTTGACATTTTCCCATCTATTGGTGCAAATTAGCAAAATAGGAAAAACATGGCTAAAATACCTAATAACCTATGTTACCTTAAACAAATTGACAACAATGACATGTTTTGGCTACTAATTAGTCCGTAAAATTTTTATCACAACAACAAAAATGTCATGTGCACCTAAAGACATGCATAAATCAAAACTTGTGACTAAATATTGCATTTTGCTAACTTTGGTAAAATATACTTTTGTTTTGCTTTCTCCACCAAGTTAGGAAACACCTTTTGAAGGAAAAAAAAATTTAAGGAAAGACCACTTGAAGACATAAATGTAGGCTAAAAACTTAATCCAAATAATTTTGACAATCAAAAGGCCTAAGTTGGTGGAAATTCTCTTTGTTAAACATCTTTTTTTTTTTTAAATATTTTTTATAACAAAAAGATTTGAAATTTTTCCACTAAATAAATTAGGTTTTTTTTGTTGGTTGTTTTTGAAATTTTGTTTTTAATGGATTATTGACCTCTTCCAACTTCTTTTGCAATAATGGCATGGTTTGCATTCACATGTTTGTTAAAAGTTGTTATACCATTTGTTTTGTAATATGAAATTAACTCTTTTCGTACACAAGTTTTAAAATTAGATGCATTGATTGGACTATTGTAAGAAAAAATACAATGCATCATTTGAGGATTATTATAATAAAATATTTCATTATCATTCACACATTAAAAAAATAACAAAATGCATTTTTACCATGAAGTCTCCATTTAATTATTTGAGCATGTAACTTTTAATAGTTCATTTTCATTTTTCTTCTTCATTTTCAGGAATTCTATTATTTTTTGTTTCCAAACTTGGATAATTTTCAAACATTTCTTCCATAGGAACATCATTGAAAAAAATTCCACATGTTTCATTTTTAGTTGATCATTGTGTTTTCATTTTCACTTTACTATTCCTTTTTTTTATAAAATTCAAGAGTGTTATTTTCAACAAGAGTGTAAACATTGAAACAAAACATTATTATACCGAAATGTGTTTTTAATTTGCAAATTGATATAAATATCCACATGCTACAATACCATTAAAATCATCTGTCAACATTTACAAAGGCCAAAATAAATTTTCTTAGCCATCCTCTCTTATGTAAAAATGAGTATGCAAAATGAAATGTAATGCAATGTAAAAAAATGTATGAATCTTACAAACAACAAACATACTTCATGATGTTAGGAGGTTACCAAGTTTAATAAAAACAAATATTGAACTTAGAACATAAAAAAATGTTTCACCAAAATAAATGGAAAGATAAACATTAACATTTAAACCAAAAACACAAAAATACAAGCATAGTTTGAAAGTCATACCTGAAAAACAACCCAATGGTGGAACCAAGTTTTTTTATTCCCAAAACCAACATAGTGTAGCCCAAACTTGCAAAAAGTAGGTGGGGGGGAATATCAAATTAACAAGCAACAACAAAAGGAGTTGAATAGCAATGTAAGAAGAACTAGATAACAATACAACAAGAGTGAGTAGTAATGCAAAAAGACCTAAACAACAACCAAGAGGATGTGAGCTGTAACACACAAAAAAATGAACACAATGTAAAAAAACCCAAGCAACAATGCAAAAAGACCAATAGAAGACCAATACAAGAGGAGCCAAACATGCCAAAAAAAAACTCAACTTCTAAAATCACAAAGCTTAAATTCTAATGTAAAAAAAAATTGAGTAACAAAAGTGAAGCCCAAATTTTCTATCTTGTTTTGGGAAAATGAAGATAAAACTTCAATTTTCAAGTCTCAACAATAATGGAAGCGATGGCTATGAAGGCACGAGTTGAAACTTAAAATTTTATTGAAAACTTAGGATATTTTATTGAAAATCATATGATACCTTATTAAAATACCTTGTCATGGTGTTTTTTTCAAGATTTAAATAAAAGGGGGCAAACTTATTCTTGGGTGGTACCACTAGGAATGTCACACCCCAAATTTCTAACACCCATCCAACTTTAGGACAACATAGGACTCACATAAAGAAAGTTTTCCATTCCAAATTATTTATCAAAAGGTTACCCAAGTCATGTAGAACTCAAAACTCTAATTAAATTTTCAAAAAAATGTGGAATATGAATGCGTAAGGAAAAAAATTACAAATTAATGTGGAAAAAAATTAGGAATGTAACAAGAGGGATTTTTTTGATTAGGAACACAATTTAGGAATCTATTTTTTGAGAATTTACTTGGATGTTAATTTTTAATAATACTTTAAATGTCAACCTACTTGATGTATTTTATAAATAATTTATTGAATCAATTTTCATTTAGTTATGAATTTTTGAATTCAAGATCATGAAATCCTGAAGGGCCATTGATGTCATGAACACAAATGATAATTATTTTCATCTTTTGTTATTTTAATGACTAGTTTGGATCATTCTCTTGTGCGCATATTAAATAAACAAGAAAAAATATTTAATGTGTAAAAGTAAGGACATTTTTTTTTCAAAAATCAAGAATGGTTCAAAAATCAAAATGTTAATGCATATTATAGGTTTTTGGGTGCTCATTATCTTTAATGAGTGTGTGCATGGGTGGGGAAAACATAGCCCACCTAGTCCAATCAAATAAACCAATGTATAAGTAAATGGAATTTTATTTCTTAAATTGGGTTTAACTTTCCTATGATTTTGGCTAGGTGGTTTCTAACGGTACCACCCAAGGGTAAATTAACCTAGGGGCAAGGTTTTAGGGGTTGATTTTCACCTTATTAAGACCTTGTAGATCAAAATAACAACTTGGATATCAACTAAAGTGATATTTGATAATTTTTTTAATGCAAAACTCTAGGCCAATTTTCATTTCATTTTTAATACCCATTCAACACTAATTTACACAACATAAAAATCAACTAGATTTTTTTTTATCATGACAACTAGTGGTTAAAACATAGATAACTAATGTGTATCATGATAAAATAATTTAAAAAAATAACATGGGCATTTGAAAAATAAAATGCCTGCCTCTATGGGCATTAATGTTGTAAAAACCTCCAGACACAAAAGACACAAATAAGACATGAAAGACTAAATACTAATGTTGGTTGAATTTTTACTTTTACATAAAACCTCTAATTCCAATCCTTCAAAAAATCATAAAGTTTTGGTTTTAGTTCCACACATAAAATGGAAAGTTTGGGCTCTTGAAAAACAAATTATAGTTCCACTTCCAATTTTGGTTTTGAGATTACCTAGTTTTAATCTAATTTTTAACTAGGCAAGACCCCTTATAATTATACTCACATTGGTTTTTCAAAAACATGTATCTTAGTTCCAATTCCACACATAAATAAAACCAATAAAACTTGTTTTGGGTATAATTCTTTATTTTTAAACGTGGTTCCAGATTTAATTTTAATTCTTAAAATTCTAGTTTGGGTTAGGTGTTTAATTGAAATGAGAACTATTGGTTTTTACTCACTTAAGTGGGTATCTATAATTCATTAGTTTTTACCAATGTTGGGTGGTTTTCACTTTTTCAATGAAAACATTTAAGGCTTTCAATATGGAGGTTTTCACATAAGATGATAACTATTAGTGATATAATTTTGTAAATGTTAATTCTGATTTTCCATGAATATGTTAACTACCTCTATATCACTACTGGGTCCTTGTCCTATTCCATTATAATGAATACCATGTAAACATACTAACTAGGACAACAATCAATCCTTTTTAAGTCTAGAGATTGATTCAATTAAATTCACATACAATACTAAAGCACCAAGAATGGAAAAAAGAACATCTTTTATATTTCTATAAACCATGAAGTTTTACAATGTTTTTTTCCCTTCCTTCCTTTCATAACTCCTCTACTTAATTCCTTTCTTAAAATATCAACATAAACATATAGACAATCAATGTTCAAACCCCATGCAAGTTAATCAAAATGTATTTTATACTCCCCACAAAATGGCTATAACTACCTAATTGTTTAGCAAATAGACTTGCCACAAATCAATTACACTATGTTGTCATAAGAACAATCTACCGTACCAATTTGTTTATATTTTCATATTGATTTGCCTACTCTATCACATCATTTCTACCTATTCTGTCATCTAGACTTGTTTATGTTTATCAACTTGCCTATATGTTTATTGTTCTATCTCCTTTTCCTAACATTATTCCCCTATTAATTATTCTATTATCCCCACACAATAGCTAAGCTTTCTCAATCTGGCTAGGATGTCCACTACTCTTAACATACTAGAATACCATCTGAGTAGGAGTAAGATAATTGTCTATCTCATTATTAAAAGATTCTACTCCATCTTTGGTTGTTGTAATTCGTTCACCCTTCATGTACTGGTTGATTCAATTAAATTTCATCGAGTGAGGAAAACATTGTTGGTAATGTGCAATCTTGCTAATGCATGGTCACTTTGTCAACTTATCCACCATGTGTCGAATGCATAGTATGGCCGTTTATAAATACAATGCATCATGGCCTAAATGTGCATCTGTTGCCTAAAACTTGGTAAATTCATAACTTACCTTCCACATGATTATTTCCATTGCACAATCTTTCAAGTCGATGAGGTAAGCAAGCTCCCGGCAGTAACCCATTAGTTGCTTCCATCACTCAAGTTTAACATGAACTTCATTTACCACATGATTTGAAATAGTCTCCATTTGTGTCATAGCAAAAGTTGGTCTATTGGAGATGGCAATCTAGTGCCGGTGATAATACTCTTGATAGGCGTACTTTAACCTACAATAATATTTCAAGGCATGGAGCCCCAAGCAACCCACCTCGAACTCTAACACTTCATATCATTTTGACTAATGGTATTAAATGTAACAACATATTATGTTGTAAGCTAAGAATTCTCTCCACTCCAAATCTTCTACAACCCACATTACTAATAAATGTTTTTCAGTGACGTGACCTCTTACTACTGGCAATGTTACCCTACCCTCAAACAAATCTAAAAATGATGTAACAAGTAGTATGTTTATGGGTTTGGTAGTAATGGCAAAACATATTTAACTTTAGTATCATATGCACCATATCACTTTTAGAATATGGCTTGACACCTGCCTTTTCTACTAGAGTTAGATGCTCAACCCTAGGAAAAACAACTCCATAGATCATCTTCTTCATCCTAGTCTCTACCCACTCTCCATCCATGTTGGTAGCCTAATCTTTGTTTTCCACCTTTTGTTTTTTTGTTTTGCCTTTGTCTATAGTATCTACTACCTCATGTTTTTTTATCAACTTCCCAATAGGTGTTGTCTCATCCCCATCCTCTTTTGACAAAGAGACTTGCTTTGCCTCTTCCTAAGTTGTTTCCTCACTAGCAACCTCCTCTGTATCTTTTTCCTCTTTGTCTTTCTCTTTTAGCTATCAAATACATTCATATGCAACATTGAAGGCATTGATGTACTTCCCTATTTGCTCGAAATGCCATCTCTTGGACCATGCTCTAACCTCTTCCAGTAGCTCACCCATCTCCATTAGAAGTTGCCTTATGAGTTCATCATACAACATTGCCTTGGTTTTGTTTTTAATGGCCATGCTTTCCCAATTGTTAATGGTTTGCAAAGTAACTTTACTTTGCCTTGTGCCACTTGCAACTCCTTCCATAACGTCTTCTCCTTTGCCACCAGAAACTTTTAATCCTTGTGATGATTTTCATGAACATTCTCCATAGCTGCCCATTGAGTATTCAATTCCTTTTCTTGCTAGTGCAAAACCTCCTCCATTCCCTTCAATTCTTCATACATGTTGAGCTATTCATTTTTTAGTTCTTTGATTTCCCTATTTCTAAAATCAATTTTTACATTAACCTTCGTGATAATCATTTAATGATGTTTTATTCTTTTTTTGTTCTCTGTTTCTACAACTTCCTTCACCATTTAGAGCTAGTTCCTTCAAAACTAACTCCTTTTAAATTTGTGATTTCATGACTTGCTAGTGTAGTTGTTTGATCTTTTTTTTTGTTTCCTTCAACAATCTCTCATGGTTTGACTTGTCTTGTGTTAGCTAAGCCTCAAGATGGAGGTTCCTCTTTTGTACTTTTGCTAAAACTTCCCATGTCTCCCTCTTCTCATTCTCTAGAATAATAACTCTTGTTGTCAACTAACACATTTCTTCTCTTGAAATCCTCTGGCTCTCTTCATAAAGTGTTTTTTCCACTTGGTTTGCCAATTACTTCTATGTTTCTTTTAGTTGCTTTACCATCCTCTCATTTTCTTTTTGCAACTCTTGAACTTCCCCATTTTTCTTTTTGATCCTATGTACCAACATCTCCAACTCTTCAACCACTGCATCCAAGTTTCCATTGGTGGATGCACCATTCTCCATACCCACTAACTATTTTGCCATATCATTAACAACTTCTTGCCATTGTTGGTCCATCACCACTAATACTCCTACATGCAGTTCTTCTTCTATTTGCTGCACTTCTCCTTCTTGTTGCTTCTTCTTTGTCTGTTCATTTTTTAAAAAGTTGCTTTAACAACTCCCTTTCCAATTGTTGATGAAATGGCTCTTTTACTATAATGATCTCCACATCCTCATCTTCTAAGTATTGAGGTTGATCATCCTCTCTTCTAACGATGATCTCCTCACTAACTACTTTTTGTATTATTTTTTCTCCATATCCACATATGTTAGAGTATTTTGCATACCCTCTTCTTCTATCAATTGTCTTTATTTCTTCCACAATGGGTATTAAACGTTTTGCCATTACCTCACCAAGTATCTCAACATTCTTCCTTCCAATCTCACTCAAAATGCATGAGGCTTCAACAACCTCACTAGGATTCCACTATTGGGCTATAGATATTTCTATAATCTCATGCTCATGCTCATCTCTAATGAAATAAGTTACAACAATTGGGTTGTAACTTTCTCTTCCAATTGGTATAATCCCTCCACGGGATAGACCAAAAATCCTTGCCACTCCTTCCTCTCCTACATCAATTTGTCTTCCCTTCAGCTTGACATATTGATCAGCATAGTTGTAATTACTGATCATTTCTTTCACTATTGGCTCATCCACTAAAGTCTAGTCTAGCTTCTTGATTTTGGCAAGCTGTACTTTCTTTGCCCAATTTACTTCTTCCTTCATCAAGGTCCAAATGTTACCATGTGTATAGCCCATGAAATTAATTTTTCTTAGCTTTTCTAGAGTTGGCAACTTCTTTAGTTCTTTGACTTTGCGTCCCCTTGAAACAACACCCCCACTACTCTCTTCCATCTCATGTTTCATTTTACCCACTACCAACTTCTATTATTTATACAAGTTGAACTCCTAGTTCCAAAAAATTGCAATGTAGGTTTTGTAAGGTGACTCCCAAGGTTTTTTATATATCCCGACAAATAAATAATCAAGCCCTAGAAAAATCACCTCCTTCTGTAGTTGTTCTTGCTTTTGGAAATTGTAAGGAACAATCTTCTCTTTACACTTTGCCTTTGTGTACTCCCAAACTCGTAATAGATTTGACTCCAAAGCATAGTCATAATCATCACGTTCCTCTTTTTGGAAAATTCGAAATGTTCTTTTTTCGATAGGCACCTCCACTTCACACAACTTCTCCCGAGATTCCTTCACATTCATATGTGGATGTTTAAAACTCCACACGTCCTCAAAGTCAAAATTTTCAAGCATTGTCACTCTAGAACTATTGTCCTCTTCACTTCCAATTTCTTCCTCCTTAGTCATTCTCACATTCTTGTCTAGTGGTTTATAAAAAGTTCTTCACTTATCTAAGGTTGTAGACCGAAAAGCATGTCATTTTTGCACATACTCTTCTACAAACATCTCTCCACTAATTTTTCCAGTGTATGGCTTGAACCACAAATCTTTTGGCAATCCTTGCTTTGTAACTGCTATTATACTATGGATTTCTCATTCGGACACTTCTCTTGCTCTTATATTCCACTTAACGATCTGTTCATTGTCTTTAGATTTGAGTAGTCCTTCCACATGTGGTATATGTGTCTAATGGCTTTCAATTTGGTTAACTTTTAAGAACATAATAGTTGTTTTAAAGGCCATACAAGACATGATTCATTCATGGGCATGTTGAGCATGTCATGTGTCGTTTCCTTCACATGAGTTAGCCTAAGCTTTAGACCATTTTTTTTATTTTTATGGTTCCTTTCTTCATTTACATAATTTCTTGAATATAATGGTAATGTTGTTTCCCTCCTTTATAATTGAATTTTCTTGATCTTTCATTTTTAGACATTCTTGGTAGGCCACTTCTTGAATCTTCTTCTTCAATCCACTCAATATCATCCTCATTAAATGTTTTTCTAGGTTTTGGGTCAGTTTAGGGTAGATTCTTTGGTTTGGTATGTAAGTTAGGTAGAAAATTAGGTTTGTTTTTCTTTCTATGCCTATTTCTAATTTTTCCATTATTTCTTATATCAACTATAACAACTGTTATTATTACATTAGTTGGTGGATTGTTATGATGATAGGCTTTTAGTTTGTTAATATATACTCTTTCTGCCCCTTCATCACTTATGGTTAACAACTCCACAATGTTATTGTCAAACATTTTTTGTATTTAAAAAAACCCCTTCCAATGTAAAACTTTTCATCTTCCCTTTTTCATCCCTTTATTATTTACGAAACAGTTAAATATGGTTAATATTTTATCTAGTTTGCTAGTGAGTTTCATCCAATTTAATCTTCCATCCTTACCCTAATAACTTTGTTTATATCTTCTTGTAGTGAGTCACAAATTTTTTTAGTTGGTACCACAAATTCTATTAGCATAATTGGTTGAGTGCCATAAACCAATTCAAAAGGTGTATATTGAGTTGTCACTTTATAAGTTATTTAATATGCCCATAAAACAATGACTAACATTACATCCCAATCCGTCCAGTTTGCATTTACCAATTTGGTTAATATTTTACCCAATGTTTTGTTAATCGACTCGGCTTGCCCATTCCCTTATGGATAGGAAGTAGTCAACTTATGATGTCAAATCATAAATTATTCCACAAGTATTTCAATAGTTTTATTAATGAAATTACCTTGGTCACTTACAAGATGGGTTGGGTAGCGAAAATGAATAATAATTTGTTCATAAATAAATTTAACGATGTTTTTAGTTGTGTTGTCACAAACTGTTTTTGCTTTTACCCATTTAGTAGTATAATCAGTTGCTACTATGATATATTGATTTCCAGTGTATCTTGCTACCGGTTTGACTAGTCCCATAAAATCAAAACCCCATTTCATGAAGGGTTCAAATGCCATAACTAGTTTGAGTTTTACCACTTCACCAAATAGGCTTTAAATGTTGGTAAATGTCATAGTTTTGACATAATTCATTAGTCACATAGACTTTAGTTAGTTGTCGAATATGTATAACGGGATCATCATTGTCATGATACTTCGATAGTTGAATGTGCAAAACATTAACATGTATGGCAACCATGAGTGAATTTACGTTCATCATTGTTGCAACAATTGTTAGTTGTCAAGTTGACAAAGTTCTTGTATTAACCAAATCAAGATTCGGAGTTGTTCAAAATAGTATTCTCTTGAATAGTTGGTCACTACTTCCACCATCGTTTAAAGTTTTTATTGATTTTCTGTCAACTTGTTGTCTTAGTATTCGAGGCCACCCCTCTTTTGTTACCTGGTCGATTGTTCCATATGCATTGATACTATTATGTGGTGTATTCAATAACAACATATTCAATTCTTTAGTTGGTTCTTGATAATCATGATCAATGTTAAGTGAACATGTTTGCATAGATTATTGAGTTAATTTACTTCTTCAACATCAGTTTGAGCAATAGTAATTATGACGTCTTCTTTTACAAGTTGAAATACTTGATATGCTACTAGTGAATTAAAATTTGTGCCAAGACCTCTCCATCTATTCTATGTAATAGATTGAGTTGTAATAACAACCTCCTTAACTTCATCCCAATTCTTTCTTCTCCAATCCCAATCTATTAATCTCTTATCTTTCTCTATTTCTATTTGACATAGGCTCCAAATAGAGTTTCATGTTTCTAGTCTATAACCATTTCTATCGCTACTCCCAATTTTTAAATTCCCAATATAATTCTAGAATCATGACTGTAGACCAAAATTCTTTTGATTCAATTATTTTGGATATGTATTCCTCACTCCTTGTCTTCATGACATATTCAAAACCTGTAGACCTAGGTGCCCATAACATATCAATTAACATCCATTTTTCTATTAATGCATTGATGTTAGGTCTAGTAAATTTTATTATGTCAAGGAATTGAATCAAATTATGTGTTGCAAAAACTTTCCTTATGGCAATTAATGTGATTATGCATATAATTACTAATAACCATTTTTTATATTTTTGTCAATTTTGTAGCATTGATAATTAATGATCCATCTTTTATATTTTGTCAATTATGTAGCATCAATAATTAATGATCTATGTTGTAAACACCACACCTCAGTGCCACCATGTATTTTCTTAATAATTAATTCTTGTATGTTTTAAGGTAATGTTTTAAATTTCTTTTTAAAATTACCCCACTCATATAATTTTGGTGCATTCTTTGGTGTATATAAATAATTTTGAAAATTCCACCCATAACTATAATTTATTCTTAATCTTTATTTAGCTTTTTCTATAGTTATAATTTTTTTCATCCATTCATCTTCTCTTTCAACAAAAGTCATAATCTACCATTTTTCATAATGTCTTTCATGCAAAATATTATAATAATCTAGAAATATCATTGATTTTCCCATGTCTTGTTCATAATAAGTAAATAAATTTGGAAAAACTAATACTTGTTTAGCCCCCAAAATAATCATTTTATTCACTCTACTATGTTTTCTTTCAATTCTATAAGCACCATTAAATATGTGTATCCACAAGGTAATACCCTATAAAAAAACATGTATCAAGCAAAATCCCAAATCAATTTCATCAATTTCCACTTTTCTTTCTTCAATTTCCATAAACTTAATTGTAATGTGGAAAGATCTCACGTGAATTTGATGAAATTACAACTTGAATCCTCCAATTTCTCTAACAACAAATTGAATTATTCCCCATCATGGTCACCAAATGTTAGTGATATAATTTTGCAGGTGTTAATTCTAATTCTCCATGAATACATTAACTACCTTTATATCACTATTGGGTCCTTGTCCTACTCCATTAAAATGAATACCATGTAAACATATTAATTAGGACAACATTCAATCCTTTTTAAGTCTAGAAATTCATTCAATTAAATTGGCATACAATACTAAAGCACCAAAAATGGAAGAAAAAACATGTTTTATATTTCCATAAACCATGAAGTTCTACAATATTTTTACCCCTTCCTTCCTCTCATTACTCCTTTGCTTAATTCCTTTCCTAAATGATCAACATAAACATATAGATAATCAACATTTGAACCCCCTACAAGTTAGTTGAAATATTTAATACTTTCCACAAAACGGTTATAATTGCTTAACTATTTGGCAAATTGACTTGCCACAAAATCAATTACATTGTGTTGTCATGGCAATATGTTGTTATACCGATTTGTTTATAGTGTCATACCGATTTGCTTACTCTATCACATTCTTTTGCCTATTCTTTCATCTCAACTTATTCATGTTTATTGACTTGCCTATATGCTTACTATTCACTCTCCTTTTCCTAACAATAACTAGGTGTGGTCACAATAACACATACCATAGCAAGTGTAACACTTGCTTGATTTTTTCATGTTTTGAAATCGTAATTTATTTGATGTTGAAAGTAAGATTTTTTTATATAGTTGTATTTTCAATATATAAGAAGAACATGTGAATTGATTTGAAATTAATCCAATGAATAGAAAATTAACAAAAACACTCATTAAATATTATAACACTTGTTTTTAAATAGTAAAAGGTATTTGTAAATAGATTTGAGTTTTTTTGAAATTGACAATTTTTGTCAAATTTTTAACATAAACCTTAATCAAATAGTATGAAATTTTTTTTCAAGAATATTCCAAAAATATTTTTAAAAATTCACAAAAAAAAATTATAAAGTAGGTGAATGTGGCTTGTGTTATCTTGTTTGCACTCAACCTTCATAAGAAACTATCGTCTAATTTTTGCCCAAGTGAGAATTAGCTTTTTGAAAACCTCAAAAGGTATCACTTGGAGGCTTAAGGTGATAACCTTCCAAGGTATTAAAATATGGGGGCACAAATTTCAAGGTGTTTAGTGTTTAATTAGGTTTAAGTTTAATTGGGGCAGTGTAGCTTTTTAATGACTCTTTTAATGCCTCCTTTAGTGGGAATTTCACGAAGAAACTTTTCGTTCTTCTACAAAAGGGGGCCAAGTTGTAGCTTGGCTTTACCTTCTCCCTTTTTTGTGTTTCATCACTCCTTTGTACTTCATTGCTTTGTTGTGTTTTACTATTATGCTATGTTTTACACTTCTTCCAGGCTTCGTTGTTCTGTCATGCTTTACCATTCCTTCGTGTTTTGTTGTTCTATTGTGCTTCATTTCTTTGTCATGTTTCATCACTCTTCCATGCTTTGTTACTTTGCCATGTTTCGTTGTGCCCCTACTTTTCTATGCACGGCTATTCCTTTATGCTTTGTTATTCCCTAATGCTTCGTTGCTCCCATGTGTGTGGTTGTTCTTCTATGTTTCATTGCTCCTTAGTGCTTCACTATTTTTTGGTGCATGGTTGTTCCTTTGTGCTTTGTTGTTCTTTGATGCTTTGTTGCTCTTCCATGCATGGCTATTCCTTTGCGTTTCATTGTTCCTTATTGTTTCACGGTTCTTTTGTGTGTGGTTGCTCCTCTATGAATCATTGCTCCATGTTGATGTTCACTATTTCTTCCATGTGTCATTGTTCACCCCTGTTTTGTTGCTTCATCGTGTTTCCCTACTCCTTTGTCAAGGTACCTTTCTACTCCTTGTTGCTTCATTATTCCTCCATGCTTTGCTACTCCCTTGCTTAGATCTGTACTCGCCCCCCCCTAGCCCCCTTCTTTGCTTTTTTTTGCAACATGTTGGAGATTTGACATTGCAAGTATGGAGTTTGGGAGGAAGTTTGGAAGCATCAAACTCCAAGTTGGTGGAAGTAATAAGTTTTTTTTTTTCCTTTGTTTTTTTTGGATTTTTTTTAGTTTTTCTTCCCAATTTTATTTTCAGATTTTCATTAATTTACTTGGTTCTAATTTTTTTAAATCTTTTTTTTTGTTATTTTGCAAGGATTTTTGGAAGAACTTTGGAATTATTTATTTATTTATTTATTTATTCCATGATTATAAGTGAGCTCTTTTATAATTGCTTGTGAATGCATGTAATTGCTTATATATGCTTAGGTGTAAATGATTCTATATCTTTCTAAGTGTTTAGATGATCTTTAGTCCAACAACTAAATCTTAAAAACCCTATAACACTTAAACCATTTTATAATTCACAAATTTTTTTGTTTCATCTTTTTTATTATAATCATGCAAATTTTGAAGATTACTACAAAATGGAATTTTCAAGGAAAAATACTAATGAAACAGTAATTGAAAATGAATATTGTGATATTGTCCCCAATCGAGTTTCTATGGAAGAGGTATCTTTAATTGAAACTATGGAAGAAAATAAAAGTCTACAAACATAGTCTAGGGCATTTAGAGTGAAAAAGATAAAATGAAAGCAAATTTACAAAAGTAATTCCATGTTCAAAGAGAAAAATGGAAAGGACATGATAGCAATGCATTATGTTGGTCATTTTACATTGTAAATGATAATAACATTGTTGATGGAAGCAAACCTCAGATGAGGTGTATGGTTTGTCATGTTAATTTTGTCCTTTTTAATCCAAGAACAAAAGAAAGGAAAAAAATTATATTACAAAAGGGTAACATATTACAAAAAATCATATAGTAGCTTTGAAAAACATGTGGATGCAAACGATGTTATGCTTGCAAAAGATTTGAAAAATAAGTGAACTTTCCATTAAAAAATGTATTAGAAAAGCAACCTATAAAAAAAAGGCCCAATATGTTCAACTTTGAAATTATTAAAAAAATTTAATGCAAAAAATCCTTTTAAGAAGGATGTTGTGTAACAAAAATAATTTTTGCAAGATGTTACCCTTTTGGTTGTTAAAACTCATTTCATTATTCAATTTGTTGAGAGCACTTGGTTGAAGCATCTTGTAATGCATTTCATGTCCATGAGTTGTGTTTCTACTAAGAAAAATGTTTGCATAAAAGGTTTTGGTTCATTTGGTGAATAAGATGAAACAAGAATATGTCTTGCTTAAATTGAAACAATGTTATTCTACAATAGCTAGTTTTGACTTGTGAATGTCAAAGGGAGCACACAATGTTTTTGCCTTGGTGATTAGCTTTTTGAATGAAAAATGGGAACCTCAATAGGTTTGTTTGAGGCAAGTGAAATTATAAGGCAAACTTGGGCAAGAAGTTACATAATTGAATTGTTGGATCAATATGATTTAAGGAAGAAAATTATTGCATATGTGAAGGATGAAGGTGCAAATTTGAATGCCATGACAATAATTCTAAAATTTGTGGTGGATTGTGAAGTTCTTAGTACGGAGGATAGTTTCTAAGGCATTTAAAAGGTCATGCATTTTCTAAAGCATGCCATTATGGGACAATAGAAAAAAAAAATTGTAAAATTTTAAAACATATTTTTATTAAATCAACCCAATTTGATTTACAAAAGTGCATGATTTGGCCAAAGAAATATGGAAAAAGGAGACATGAATGGAATAAAAATTGCATTGATTTTGGAGTTTGACTAAGAAAGCTAAACACCGCTATCAAAACAAGGTATTTTAAAAATGTATTTGTTTAAATTATATTTAAGGATTTGGTTTACAAGTTTGTAGTTTTTTTTTGGTAGAATATTAATAATTTGTTAAATATTGTGTAGGTTTGCAAGCAAAGTAATTTTCTTTCAAGAAGCCTTATTATTTTGAAAGGCAATTGTATTATGTTACAGATCACAAATTGTTGTTCATGTTTCTAATCGAGTTCCCCTTATTATCACTTGACATATTTGTCAAACAATTTTTGATTGCTTGTGTTCTAAATTAGTCCAAAGATCATTGGTTACTTAGTGATGCCCTAAACAATGTCATCACAATGGATTCCAAGTTAAAGGAAGATGTTGGAATTGCACAAACCTTAAACCAATTTATGGATAATGATTTTGTAATTATTCTTGAATTGTCTTTGTTTATTTTTAACATTAAGAAAAAAGTTTGTGGTGTGCTTGATTCTTTCCTTTCATTTCTAAGAAAATATGAAAAAAGAAAAACCCATAACATGTTTTTGTTGATGTTAGATCCATGATTAAAAAATCTTGCTTGGTGTTTCATATGTTGGTCGTGAACAAGGCATTTCTATTGTTGAAAAGTATGATTGGAAGTATTTGTAGCCTATGCTTTTGAAATGTTATCATTATTTACATCATGTGGTAGACACAACACAAATTTTATGAAGATAATAGCCTAAATATTTTTGAGATGATTACCAACACAAGTGAATTAATCACAAAATTGGTCAACAGAGAGCTCCTGATTTTTAAAGGATTTCAAGTGAATCCAAAGGAGATCAAATGCCATCTGCAATGGTGGTAGAAGCATGAGTATGAGTTCCCCACTATTGGTTTTCTTACTCAACAATATTAGGAATTGTTGGATCACAAATAAAATAAATTTTTTTTTTTTTTTAGCTAGCATACTTACCAACTTTAAAAGATATCGTTTATAATAAAAAAAAACTTGGAGAGATTATTTTTTGCTAGCAAAAATTGGTCTAATGATATAAGAGCAAGTTACAAATCTCCTAGTGACTTAGTAGAGTTTATTGAAAGAACGGATGAACAATTCGAAGAAGAGTTACAAAAATTTGAAGGTGAATTTGAATGAGATGAAATTTAAAATAAAACTTTTAATTTTTTTCATTGGTTTCATGTTTTGCAAGTAATTTTGACTTTGACTTTTTTTGAATTTTAATTAAAATTTCACATTAAATCAAATAATTTAAAAGATACATTTAGGATTTTTTAAATTTTCAAAAACTGGCATGTGAGAACCATGGCTGAAAACCAGGGCCTGTAATTTTTATGAGAACTGCCAGGACTGAAAACCATTGGGAATTTTCTTTTCCAAAAATTTGAAACCCTTAAAAGTTATCTAAATCTTTTCTTCTTGTTTTTTTAATGAGAACCTTAAAGGTTCTTTAAAAATGGTTGTGATAACCGGAACCAGCGGGTTTTACAAAAGTGAGAACCGCCCAACACTGGTTTTTACCAGTATGGGGGTGGTTATTTCATCTTTGAGATGACAATTGATTCTCAAAGGCATGAGGCAAGGGTTTTGAATTTAAAGCTTAGGCTATCTCTGGAGTTCCCCATTCTCTTCCATCCCCAAAACCAGGTTTGGGGGATTTTAGAAATGATCCAAAAATTCTGAGACTAAGGAGGGGGGGGGGGGCTGCCCAAAACTAATTTGGAAATTATTGTATTTAAATCAAATTTGTTCAACCCTTCTCCTTTACCCAAACCTAAATCAGATGCACAATTAGGGTTTCAAATTTTGAAAGGCCATTAGGTTTCCACCCACAAGCTGTATTAGAAGATTCCATGAATGATCATGGCTTCTGTGCAGAGTTTTTTTGTGGAGAATTACCATCATTTGGTGAAAAATATTCTGGAAAATATTATTCTGTTACAATTTCCCTTTTTTTATTTTCCATTAAACAACAGGGTGCTTAGAATTTTCTGTTTTAATATATCATCAAATTTGGCTAAGTATACTTCTATATGATTATCACTTGAGCAACATCACAAAATTGAAAAAGAAAACGCTACCATAACCAAGTCTTTGATTTTTGAGAATCATGTTCATGAATCCTAACCCCCCTGACAACCAGGCAGGATATGTTCCTATTTCTAATAATGGCCCAACATTAGTTGAAACCAGCGTTTTTTTGGGGCCAAATTTCGCCATATTTTGACCTGAAATTTATGATTTTGACCTATACAAAGGATTTTCCATGGAAAAAATGGCCCAAATTCGCCAGATTTTTATGATAAGTTCCGGTAAGTAGCCAAGAATATAAGAAGGATTCTGGTTTTTTTTAAACTTTCATATCTAGTCTGGAGCCAAATCTGGCTAAATCATCTTATGGATGATCGCCACTTCAGCTACATCACAAAATTGAAAAAAAAACCCTTGTTGAAACAAAATCATGAGAGATACCTAACAAAACACATAGCCTAACATAATTTGATTGCAAAGTGAATTTGTTATGAAGGCCCACTTTACACTAGGAGTCAAGGCCAAAAAACTTGGGGCCAACTTTGAGCATTTTTGGCTTGTTGTTTGGCCCCAAGTTACTAATAAATGCTAGAACATTGACGTCAGGATATTAATAAATGCTGAAACATTGGCCCCAAGGGTTGCAAATCAGCCTGCCCAATTCGATGGTATCCTTGTCGCAGACTTGGGGCCAATACAAGGCCATAAAATTCAGCATTTATTAGTAACTTTGGGCAGATTGAAAAGATTCTTTCTAGTTCAGCCTTGACTCCTAGTGTAAAGCCCTTGGGGCTGATTTCAACTTTTGCACCAATAGGAATGCTTGATTTGGGTTGGACATTGGCCCTGACTCTTCGTGTAAAGGGGGCCTAAAAGCAATGTGGATTGTACAACTGGGTCTCCAGCTGTTACTCACGAAGTGGTTCAAACCAAAAACATATCCCAAATCGTACAGGGATGCATGTGGAGTCTCTTCCCACCACAAAAAAAGAGAGAGACGAGTCCTCCTCTATCAATTAAGCTACCTATCAACTCCCCAAAGACAAGAAAAGGATCCCAAGGGGCCGCACCCACCACAACACCTTTCTTCTCCCCTTTCGAGACTTCCCTAGTGGGGCTTACAAGTGACGCTTTAAAGTAAAATTGCATGAAGAAAAGTCAAAACATGGCGGTTTGGCTCTAGAAATGGTTTTGGCTCGGCATCATTGGACAGGAAAGCTGTGCACCTGTAGAAAAGAGTATATGATCTAACTTCTCCTCTATGTTTTTCATTCGCCAATCATAATGACTGGTCCAGGTGGTTTGCTATTAATAGTCCCGCACCTATTTGCAGTCTGAGTTTTATGGGTGGAGTTGCAAAAAGGTCAAATAACTAAACTTGGATGTCTAAGAGCATCTCCACCAGTGCTCAGTATGTTATTCCAGACAGTAAAATTTATTGTGCAAAAGTCAAATGTGCCGGTTTAGCTCAGGAAATTGGTTTTTTCTGCACCAAATTCGTGCAGCGTGCCGTGGCTGGTAAAAGGTGCAACGCAGTTGCGCACCTGCGAAAAAGAGTGTAATAAATTGGACCTGACTGCGGTTCAGTATTTCTGATTGGTCGATCATACTGATTGGTCTAGGTGGTCTGCTATTAGTAGTTCCCATGTATATGTAGTTCCAGTTACAATTTTATTGGTGCGGTTGCAAAAAAAAAAAGGAAGCTAAACTTAGACATTTAATTTTATTATCCAGAGTGATATACTGAGCACCGGTGGAGATGCTCTAATGACACCAAATGACCCCAAGTTATACATCTATGTACATGAACCAGTAGAGAGACCAAAAAAACTCAATAAAAATGGATGGCTGGAACCATTACACGGAAGACAAAAGGGAAGGCCAAAGAAAGACCAAAAGACATGCAGCCTGCATGAACCAACCAAGGGAGAGAACTAGTCCCTCTTGTGGCAGGAGGCTATCTCACCCATAGCCCCTCTAATGTCACCGCCATGCAAATCATGAGATTTAATAGCAGGTCTAGAACAAGCATCTCCCGCCAATGCATCCTTCTTTTCTATAGCAAAAGCTAAAGGATGCGGAAAAACAATATTAACACGTTGTTTGAAAAACTGAATGTAAAAAGACAAAAGTAAATAATCTCTTGATTGTCTATCATGGAAAAGACAAGCACACTCAATCAAATGATCTATATCACGCTCGAATGTGCCATGCACCTCCATGACCATTGAAATAAAGTGTACATGAACCTAAAGGGGAAGGTCATGGGGAAGGTTCGACCTATACCCTAAAGAAGGTCATATGGCACCTTCCCTAGGACCTTCACTGAATGTGTGAATAGAACTAATGTGATCCATTTTAACCTTATGTATTATTTACTAATCTTTAATCAATCCTTTGGACAGCCAACCTGGTGGGTGAGAGCTTCTTCACTTGTTCTATTCATTGGCTCAACATGATGGAATGACATTTTGCTTGTTAAATGCCCATTCATGCATGTGAAACTTTTGTTTTATTGTAAAAGTTTGGTTTTGCTTCTAACATATTAGGCTATGGAATTTATTGACATGTGCTTGGGTGCTATGACATTGTGGTGGCCTCTAAGCTATTGGGCAAGGGTAAAATTACTAATCAGAGCTGGAAAAAGGAATTAACCAAATACAATACAAAGATGATTTTAAATGCCATTTTGCCCCTTTTACCTAAGGATTAAACATACAATATAATGTGACAGATGTGGACCACATGTCAACTTCTTTTGAATAGAGTGGAACTCTATGCACACATGCAAGCAATATAATATTATGAAGTTAAGACATACATGGAGATATATATGTGTGTATAATGACAAACCATTGTGCACACTAGGTATATAATGTTAATTAGTTAATTAACATGGTGGTTAATAAGCCCTTTGGGCCTACCATCTAGGTGGGCTCCCTAAGCATACAAATTATTCTATAATAACTTTTGACAACCAATAATGTTACATTATGTAATTTTTTGCAACAAACTATGTACTAATAATGCTTGCAACTTGTAACTAAGGCACATTTTTTAGAAAAATGCATATTTTCATTCTTTGCATTTGTCTTGCTCTTAATCTATAGGTTTTTTTAGGCTAAAATCTAGGATTACAATTGTGTAGCAAATAAAGAGCTTTAATTACAACATGATGCTTTTACCACTTTGCTTTTTCACTAGTGTTGATATCCACTTTTGTTTGTTTGGCTTATGTCAATCCATTGGCTTGACATAGGTAGAAAACCATTATAAGGTCCAAATGCAATAGCAAATATCACTACAATTGTAATCACTACTTAATTTTATGTGTATCAAGCTCATTACTGAGACTAAGGTAGAAAGTGTTTGGTTTGTTTATGTGATAGAATTTTGAATTGATTGTTGGAGTATTTGGAATAAGTTGAAAATGAAATTGATGAGTATATGAACATAGCCCTTAAAGTAAGGTGACCAAAATGCCTTGTTCTTTGGCCATATCTCAAAATGATTGAAATTAAGTTTGAAAATGACATTACCATGAACAATAATGGAAAGAATTCTTTACATAATAAAGTGTGACTATTTTTTTGTTTTATGTATATTTTATTTCTAGGGAGGTTATTCATTGTATATTTTGTGAAGTATGTGAGATAAATGGGTTTTTTTTTTCGGTATGATATAAAATAGTAGAATATGAAAGAAATATTTATAATTAAAAATATTTTTTAAAAATTCTAAAATATATTTTCACAATCCAATTCTTGGCACCCCATTTACATTCAAATAAATTATAAATTATAATTGTTTTTATTAAGGTACACCTTAAAACTTTTTGCACATCATGTGGGAAAAGTGGAAGTAATTTCCTTTAGTTTCACTACAAGAAAAATAAGAATTTATAACTTGCAAGTGCAATTATTCTTTAGTTGCAAACAATATTTGTAATTTAAAAATTATTAATTGGGTTAAACAAGTTGCATAAAACACTATTTGCAAATCTGGATGAAGTCAACAATCAATCCATATGGTTCGTTAATATACAAACCATATGTCTTATGCAACTAAATACAACTCTTATGCAACAAAATTGATCAGACCTTGCATTATACAATTTGTACAACTAGTGACCAATGTCATTATGACACATGGAATATCTATAAAATATTGATTAATTAAATTAACAATATGTGCCAATCTAAGGTTATCCATGTGGACAAATGATCATTTACATTGCATGTCATTATAATTAACCTAACTTAAGCAACTTACATATAAAAGGACACATGAACATAGCAAATAAATAGGCATAAGGTAGGCATGTAGGCTACAGATAGGTAGATTGGTAGGGTAGGTAGGCTTAAGCTATCGAGGTAGATCAATAGGGTTTTATTTATTTTGTTGATCACAAGCCTTTTTTATTGGTTCATCCCAAGTAACACTTGCATTTTGAATATTTATAATGGATATTATCTATAGTCCATTCTTACACCTAGTTATGGACAAAGGATATGGGATAAATATAATGAAAGGGAAACACTACAACATTATCCCACAATGTCATTTGTCCCAAACAAAAGTAGTTTACCTACTTACCCATATTACTTAACCTACCTACCAAGGTAGCTAATATAGGTTAGGTAAGTAGTAAGTTAAGTAAATAATAATATTAAGTAGTTAAGTAGGCAAGTAAGCATAAGTTAATAGGGAAATAAGTTAGGCTAAGTAGGTAGGTTAAATTACATACGTAGGAAAATTAAGTAGTTTAGTAGGTTAAATAGGTAGATAGGTAAATAACTAGGTACAATTAATAGGCAAGTAAGTTAAGTAGGTAACTAACCATAGGTAAATAATTAAGTAGCATACCTACTTACCTACCTAGTTTAGCAAATTACCTTACCTTACTAACCTAATTACTTGAATTACCAACCTTTAACCTAAATGAATTACTAAACACCAACCTATCTACATGTTTACCTACCTACTTATTACTAGCCCCCAACTTACCCTTATGCCTTTAAATATATACCCCTACACAATATTATATCCCTATATATACCCCTAATAAACTTTAATATACATATAGAAGCTCTAGGTCCATATCATCATTGTTACTAATATTCAAGTTTGTATTTGCAACTAATGTTATTTATAATGGGTTAGGTGGATGGGAAATCACCTTGTGCAATTCATTTGTTTGAAAGGATTAGTTACCATTAATTGCATCCCAAGTTATAAATATGACCAAAGGCAAAAACATTAAAAAATAATTGCAAAAATGACTAGTTGTAGTTGTAAATGATTAGAAGGTGCATATAGTTGCAAAATGCATATAGAGTTGCATCTTGGAGGATTTTTTCTAATGTTATTATCATTGTAAAGATCATATGTATATAATCCATCACCCTTTATCACGAATCATAAGCTATGATGTTAGTTAACCCACTACTTTTTCAAGAGTCACTTAAGTGGGCATTTGTGGTTTTTTAACTACTATATGTTTGCACCTTGTAAATTTTAAGTTAGATGTCATGCACAAATTTTCTAGATAATATATATGCTTCACTTGAAAAAAGTTCAAAGTAAGGTTTTTTTTTTTTTTTTCAACATTTGATTTTTTCAACAAATCCCATAAAAATTTTCATTATAATTTTCATTTCCATAATTTGTTCCAAGGTTGCCCTCCTAACAAATTTGCATGCTCATTGTATTTTGGCTATACTTTGTTAATGGAAAATGAAGCATAAAACCTAGTTTTTATTGCAAATTTGAATATAATTATGTTAGTGTTTTAATTTTACTACCTTCCCTTGAATGTTTGTTGTGATTAAAAAATTCTCCTTCTATTGATTTTTAAAACATCCTTAATGGCAAAGCAGAAAACTACCTTACATGGGAAACTTTGATGGGATGCGATAGTTTTATTTAATGGTACCCATTAAAAAATTATTATGGATAAAAAGAAATGTGCATTTTTTCAAGCTACCAAAAAGCCTTTTAAAAGTCTAATAAATACAAATTCACTAATTTTTTATTTTTTAATGGACCATTGATAATGATTAGTCCAAGTGATTTGAACACCACACAAAAACTTTGGTTTTATGACTACATTTGTAATCACATGACTATGTATTCAAATTAAACTTGTCATTTTTACCATTTAATTGCAAATTTGGTCATAGTCATAAACACCATTTCATGATTTTTATTATTATGGTCATGTTGAATACATGATTATATATATAATTACACATATGACTACAAGCGATGGACTTGTGATTATAGGCATGACATATGGCTTCTACTTAGCCTAATGTTGACAACCTAATGTTGACCAAGTTCCTATTTACTTACCTACCCAATTAGTGGTTTTAAACAAAAAACTAACCAACTTACCCACCCACCCACCCATCAACCTAGCCTACCTTACCATACCTTGGCCAACCCTTTAATTTAAGCGAACCTTAGGTTAATCCCCTAAAGGTACATGTATAAGGATTTGTACCCCTCATCTTCATGATGAGAAACCAAGTCCTTAACCAATGCACCACACTTTCATAAAATGTTAAAATTTTGCCAACTTATTAATATGAACATGTGTTTATTTCACATTTTCTTACAATATCAATAATGTATGAAAATAAGTAGTAGGTAAATAGGTGCTATCTTTTCATTTACTAAGCAAACATTAAAGATGTGTAATGAATTAAATGTGGCACCAAGCTTGACACAATTATAATACAATATAATACAATGCCCAACAAGAAAAAAATATTAGATTTTTTTTATTGTACCTGCACAATTGGGAATGGTTTAAATAAAAAATTTAATATTACTTTCAAAGGAAAAAAAACTAATGTAGTGGTTAGAATCCCCCTTACAACCCAAAGATGTTGGATTTGAACTTTTTCTTGAATTATCTTTTTCATTCACAAACAATATGGATGAAAACAAATTCCTGAAGTAAAAAAGGGTTTAAGTTGCCCCACCTTGAGGAGCAACTTAGACCTTTTTTTCCTCAAGGAACAATCATGTCCCCCAAGGAGAAGGAACTTAAGGTGCCTTAGGGAACAAATGTGTTTGAAATTTTGTTTGATCGTAACTTTTGCATATGAATTTTGAATGAAGTATTTCCGCCTATGTTGTAGCTCTCCTTAAGACCTTTCCATTGATAGGCCATAAGAGTATATCAAAACAAAAATGAGATGATTCTGATTGCAAAAAAAATTGAAACATATGTCTCCCCAAGGAAAGTACATTGTTCCCCACGGAAAGGGCCTTCCTCCCTAATTTTGGGCCTTTCCCCAAGGAAAATTCATTGCTCCTTGAGGAAGTTATATTTTTTACCAAGGAACTTTTCTTATTCCATGAGGAACTTACTTAGAACTGGCATTTAGTTTTCTTTTGCTCGGAAAAGTTATTTTTTAAAGGCAACTAACTTTTAAAACAATTTAAATGTTTTATGAATTTTTTCATCCATTTCATTTGTTAAAAAAAATTTGGGAAAAGGATTGAATCGTGGACCTTTGGGTTGAAGGGAGGATTTTATCCAATACATCACATGTTTTTTTCTTTGAAACTATTGTGTAAGAAAGATACTTACAACATTAATCATTATGCATGTATAGAAAAAAAATCCGATTTTTTTTTCCTATTGGGCATTGTACTACAAATTTGTCGAATTCGGTGCTGCATTTAAATCATTGTGCTTGTTTAGTGCTTGCCCACTTAATATTACCTACCAACTTACTTACATTGACCAATGTTTAATTACCTAGGTAACATAACCAATTAACCTATGATGGAATTTTACTACCTATTTAATTTTAACTTAAGTAGTTATTTACCCACCTAGCTTAGCGTAACATTTACATAAACTACCTATTTAGCCTAATTTATCAATCTAACCTAGTCTACTTAGTTATTTATATTTTTAATATAGATGACCAAAATTGAAATTGGTGAAAATTTTATAAAGAAAAAGGACTTTATATCTCATAATCATATTATATTATGTCATATTGCACCTTTAGTCATGTAGTCACATATATTAGCAAAAGTAACCAATCATATTGTATTTAATCTTATAGTCATAATCACAACGGATACCTTGGTTCTCACAACTACATGACTAAATTTAAAACATAGTCATAAAGTTTCAGTCATGAAAGTCATGTTTTGGCATAATGACGATTAAAATTTTCCAACCTTTTTCAATTCAAGTTTTCAAGTTTATATTAAGGCTTAGGAAAATGAAAGATCATGGATGTGAGATATATATAATTGGAAGCCCAAATGTCAAGAATGGGTGGATATTTTAAAATATTGTGCATGACATATACTTAAGATTTACATGTTTGTCAAAGATGATGGGGAAGATGGCTCCAATTGAAATAACTTGATAAAGTTGGATTTAGAAATTTATGATGTGCACTACAACAACAGGGGGCTATTTTGCGATCCACATATCATCGTAAACAACAAAGAAAGAAGTTTCTGAAAGCCCGCCTTTGCGAACCATAATTCCTCGCAAACTCTTAAGCTTTTGCGATACCATAACATTCGCACCCGTACAATCGCAAGTCCTTCACAACTTCCAAACTTGATACAATCGCAAAACTTTTCCGATTATAACTGCTTCTATATATTGTTTGCGATTAACATTACATCGGAAACTATTTGCAACAAACCCATCACTGCAACGACGTAGTGAATCGACTCAAAAGTCTATCGGTTTCCGATATAAGATCTATCGCAGACCTTTAGCGGCATTTTGAGAATCCCAACAAGTTTGCGTTAGATCTTATATTGGAAACCGATAGGCTTTTAAGATCTAACGCAAACTTTTTGGGATTTTCAGAATGTCGCTAAAATTTTGCGAAATCTATGATTTCGCAAACTTGTTCTGGAATGATTTTAGCCGTAAGAGTGTAGCGATGTCTGTGACATGGTATTATTGGTCTTTTGGCTTTTGCAGTGTTGCGAAGAATTATGACTCGCAAATGGTTTTGAGATCCACTATGTATCGCAAGAGCATGGTAATGTATTTTTATTTTGGAAGCAGGGTTTATATTCATTTGGAGTCACTTTGGGCTGCAAAAAAAAAAAATCTATATCAAAATTTCAAATTTTACAACGTAAAAGGGTTTGCAACCCTTGGGTATCTAACACACTAGCTGTCTATCTAGACTTCCTTCCCCTCTTGGATTTCTTCCTTGAATCTTTCTTCCTAGTGTTCTCTAGTGGAGGGGGAGGCTGCTCATCCTCCTCCCTCTCTTCATCGTCCCC